>QXGG01168311.1_pt1 | contig 49368 bp, 44 predicted proteins | sample 1982491 | NCBI WGS metagenome assembly QXGG01 (sample SAMN09924614, study PRJNA488089) | Wastewater metagenome, whole genome shotgun sequencing project. | isolation source: South African research farm wastewater | place: South Africa: Irene, Agricultural Research Council, Animal Production...
ACGTAAAGCATAGCGAATACTTATCACTGTTGCAAAATAGTCCCGAATTCAAGATCAGATCGACAATAGAACCTTTTTCGTCTTGGTCGCCAAACTCATAATAAACGGTTGAGTGACGCTTTTCAAAGGGGTAAAACCAGTTTTGGATAGAGTAGAAAAAGGGGTAGCCTTTTAGTGTTGAGAAAGAGCTCATATAAACATCAGCTCCTTGCATTTGCAGCTCATTGATTTCTCTGATTTTATCACCCATACCCGATTTTTCCATTGCTTCTTGCCAATCAGGGTTATGACCCTCTTCGTCTTCTGCCTCTTCGAAGCCAAGTTTTAGGTCTTGCATGCTTGAAGCATTCTTCATCATTTCAGGGATGATCTCTTCACGCATCTTCTTATCTATCTTCTCGGTTTCTTGGCTTTGTAAGAATTGCAGATAGATGTCGTTAACTAAGTCTGTTGTTTTTTTATCTTCGAATAGGAACGAAAGTTGAGCATTTAGCTCAGGGTAGTAGGCTAATCGGTTCTTTTGATGGTTGATAACCATAACTAAACCCACTAGAGCACGGGGACTAGCAAATACAAAGTTTTTTTTGTAGGCTTCTATGAGCCATGCAAATTTCCTAGCATCAAATAAAGACAAAAGACCAAGAGTAACAGCACTTATAAAAAGAGAAAGATCGTTTTCGCTCAGTAATTTAGATTCTAAAAACTGGTTTGCCTCTTCTCTTTCAGCAAGCGTCCAAGAGTTCGAAAGCCACGCTTTAGGGAATAAATCGGCCAGGGCTTTTTCGTGTCGAGCAAGTACATGGTTGATGTTTTCTTTATCCTCGACCAAATTACTTACGGCTAATTCGTCGTTAAAACCTTCTAGAGTAGCCAAAAGACTGCCATAGGTAACATTGTCTAGTCGGGGTTTATCCGTTCTTCTACGTTGGTGGTAAATTCTGTTTGAAATTCCATCAAAAGCTTCGATAAAATACTTGTCGCTTAGTTCAAGTGTTTCTTGAATAAGTTTATCGTGTAGTTTATATCTTTCGGGATCTTTGACACCATCAAGCATATATTTTAGCATATACTCATATGTAGTTTTGATAGTATTAATTTCTGTCTCTGGTTTATTCCAGAAAATACGCTCCAGTTCATCAACAGCTTCTTTAAGTCGTCTCCCTTGCAAAAGAGATAAAATAAATTGTTGTTTTTCGTTCAATATCTTTACTTCCATGCTCTTAAATCTTAGTCTTTAGCTTTTCTTAGTTGTCGTCTTTATTCCTATTATATAGTAACAAATACAATGCCATAATTGATTTTACTCAATCTATGACATTCAGAATGTCTATAGTAATAGTATAGTGAATATTTTACAATTCTCACTTGCTTTTAAGTAATTCATCCATTCTCATTTGAAAATGACTCTCTCATTGCTCTTTATAGCTCCTTATGAGTAGTTTTAGTGGTTGACAATTGTCCGGCTGACGTGAAATTATACCGAAGGCAGATAATTTAGAAACTCTAAAGAGTGTGCCATCTGTGTCAGTAATTTAGATTTCACCTAAGCTTTTGAGTTCAAAGAAGCATTTTACAGTTGCTTCTACATCAGCAGAAGCGTTGTGGGCGTTACCAAAACCCAGCCCAAAGAGAGTTGAGTGTAGTTGCTGTAGCGTAGGCCATTTATAACCATAAGGACCTTTGATTTTACAATAGTCTGTGCTCGATTTCATTGTGCATATTTTAGTAGCATTCTCAAAGAGATCTTGCATACCATTTCTAAGAAGTTCTGCACCCATAATCTTTTCGTCGAAAGCTATATTATGTGCAACTAAGTAGTCTGCTTGCTTTAGGGCATTTGTAAATTGTGCTAAAGCTAATTTTAGATCTACTCCACTTGTTATAGCTTTTTCGGTTGTTATTCCGTGTACTTTACTCACCTCGGGAGGGATTGTAAAGCCTTCAGGTTTTATAATTTGATTTACTTGGAGAATCTCACTACCGTCTTCACGATGTAGTGCATAGGCTAGCTGTACAAGTCTTGGCCAATTATTTAGATCGGAGGCAGGAGCATTATAGTTTAGTGGTAGGCCAGTGGTTTCGGTATCAAAAAATAGATATATATTTTCTTTCATGATTTAGTCTTTAGTTTTAACTCAGTTTGTAAATATCGTAATTTAACTCATAGTATTTAGCGATATTTATAATAAGAATAGGGTACATCAAAATATTTTTGTGTACCCTACCTATAACTTTGTAAAAAGTGAAAATGTTCGCTTAGAAAATACTTTCTTCGGTTTTTGTAGTTAGTAGTTCGAGCGCTTTCATTCCCATAACTGAGTTCCCTTTTTTATTTAGCCTTGGGCTCCAGACAGCAATGGCATATTTACGTGGACAAATAGCAGCTATTCCTCCACCAACTCCACTTTTGCCAGGAAGTCCAACCTTGAAACTAAAATCTCCAGCTTCATCGTAAAAGCCGCATGTCTGCATAATAGCATTTATACGTTTAACTTGAGAGCCAGTTAGGCTAGTTTGAAAGTATTCAAATTTCTTTTTATGGTTGGCAAATGCCATGAACGCTGAAGCAAGTTGTTGGCAATTCATGGTCAGCGAGCATTGACGGAAATAGAAGCGAAGCACGCGTTCTATATCGTTTTCAATATTACCATAGTACTTTAGCATATTGGCTATAGCAGCGTTTAAAAAACCATTTTCACGCTCCGAAACAGCCATACTCTCGTTATATCGGATGTCTGAGTCGCCACAAAGTTCTTGTACAAACTTAAGAAACTGTTCTTCGGGATAATCGAGTTCAGAAAGTAGGATATCCGAGATTACTAAGGCTCCAGCATTGATAAGTGGATTACGCGGAATACCTTTTTCCATCTCTAGTTGGATTACTGAGTTAAATGCGCTTCCAGAAGGTTCAACACCAACTCTTTCCCATAAACGTTCCCCTTTGATATGAAAGGCCATAGCTAAGGCAAAAACCTTTGCTATACTTTGTATAGCAAAGGCCTCTTGACTATCCCCTACACAGTATGTCTTCCCTTCTAAAGTCTTAAGGCAGATCCCGTATTGATTGGGATTAACTTTCCTAAGTTCAGGAATATACGATGCAGGTTCACCTATATGTGATAACTGTAGAGTTTCGTTATAAATATATTGAAGGATTTCTTGATAACCCATTTTGATAAATGCTATGCTATTTTTATTCTTAAAATCCGATTTGAAGTTGTGCCATTAGAGCTGAACCATTCTTCTCAACGTGACACTGATTGTATAGGTATTGTACTTGTACTCTACATTTAGGATAGAACCAATATTGTAAACCTGCGATGTAGTTGTTTTGGATTTCTCCACGTAGTGTGTCATCAAAAGTGTTTTCGGGTTTAGCTTCACCCGAATACTCGGCTGTAAAATCTCTTGTATTGAAGTAGTCGTAAGAGAGAATAGCATCAAGCTTTGATGTTATATGGAATGCTGAAGTAACATAGCAACCACGACTTTTGTATTTATTATCTTTTCCAGCTAAATACTCTGAGGTTAAACTAAATAGGTCTGATTTGTATTTGATACCAGCAGCCCAGCGGTTTCTCGTGTAGTTATCATCTTCTTCAACTCCTAAAGCAGGATTGGCTTTAACGGCATTTCCTTTACCCAAAATGAACGAACCACCAAGAGTCAGATTATCTCCTAAGTTCATATTTAGGCTACCAATGAAGTCTTTGTGGTTGTTGCGGTCAGTCACATTATAGCCTTGACCATTCATTATGGCAAGACCATAATTGAATACACCATAGAGAAAGTCTCCATAAATCATAAGACCAATATCACGTCCTCCATTGCTAGAATTAAGAATATCACTACCATCTGATGAGGTTAAGTAACGTACGGCCTGTGATCCTCCATTAATGAGGTTTATTACCGAAGCTGAAAGTTGATTTTCAAATGAGTAGGGATTCTTGAATTGTCCAAATTTAACTTTCAGATAAGGCAACATTGCATAGTTCGCGTAGAAATCATTCGCTTTACCATTTTTGGGGTCAATGTCAATGGTTGCGGAGATGTTGTGTGTAATCTGTGCATTAAGACATAATGAAATTCGGGTCAATTCAAAACTATTCTCTTTTTCGTAGCGGTTGGTGTATTTATAACCTGCTTGCGCATAGCCCGAAAACGTTAAGCGCTCAGCTACAGTATTTACTACTTCACCAAAGTTTTGGGCATAGATACCTGTAGCCAGAAAAAGGCTAAGTCCCAGAGTGGATAATCGTTTCATAATATATAAATAATTAGTTGAGATAAATTTAAACTAAAATTTGCATTTCTTAAACAAAAAAGGCAACTCTTTTTCAGAGTTGCCTTATATATTTAAGAAATATTTACTTTTCGATAGCTGCAATTCCAGGAAGAACCTTTCCTTCGATTGCCTCCAAAAGTGCACCACCACCCGTTGATACGTATGATACACCATTTGCAAGGCCAAATTTATTGACACATGCAACTGAGTCACCACCACCAACAAGAGAGAAAGCACCTTTCTTAGTTGCTTCAACAATAGCTTCACCTAGAGCTTGAGATCCGTGTGAAAAATTGTCAAATTCGAAAACTCCTGTAGGACCATTCCAAAGAATAGTTTTTGAGTTTTTGATCACTTCAGCATAGATTTTTTCTGTTTCAGGACCCACATCAAGACCACTCCAACCGTCAGGAATTTCATTGATTGATACGATCTGTGTATTTGCGTCGTTTGCGAACTTATCAGCAATCTTAGCATCAACAGGAAGTATTAGGTTTACGCCATTAGCTTTTGCTTTAGCTTCAATGCTACGTGCTAGGTCTAGTTTATCGTCTTCACATAGAGAATTACCGATTTTACCGCCTTGCGCTTTAGCAAAAGTAAATGCCATACCACCAGTAATAATCAAGTTGTCTACCTTATTTAATAGGTTTTCGATGATCTCGATTTTTGAAGAAACCTTAGACCCACCCATGATAGCTGTAAATGGTCTTTTGATATCTTTCATAACTTTCTCAACAGCCTTTACCTCTTTTTCCATTAGGTAACCAAACATTTTGCTATCTACATCGAAGTAGTCTGCAATTAATGCTGTAGAAGCATGGGCACGGTGAGCAGTACCAAATGCGTCGTTAACATAGCAATCAGCGTATGAAGCTAGTTTCTTAGTAAAGTCTGCTTGTTTTGTTTTAACAGCTTTTTTAGCAGCAGCTTTTTCTTCGTCAGTAGCATCATCAGCCAAGAAAGGTTTGCCTTGCTCTTCTTCGTAGAAACGTAGGTTTTCTAGAACAAGAACTTCACCTGGTTTAAGAGCTGCTGTTTTTTCTTCAGCTTCTTTGCCCATACAGTCGTTAGCAAATAGAACTTCTGTACCACCAAGTAATTCGGAAAGGTGTTTTGTGATATGTTTCAATGAAAACTTATCTGCAGGACCTTTAGGGCGACCAAGGTGTGAACCAATAATTACACTACCGCCGTCGGCTAATATTTTTTTCAAAGTGGGTAATGCTGCACGCATACGTGTATCGTCTGTAATATTGAAATTTTCATCCAATGGCACGTTGAAATCCACTCTAACAAATGCTCTTTTACCAGCAAAGTTGAATTTTTCGATTGATTGCATAATACTCTATTAAAAAAGTTAATATATAAATGATAATTTTATCTCTATTTAATGCTTGCAAAGTTAGTATTTATTTCTTTTTTTCCTTAAATTAAACACTTAAAATATAACTTTGGTTTTAGGAAATTAAACTTGGCTTATATTTTTTAGAAAAATACTTACAGTATAACTTTAAACCACAGCTTTCGCATTTGGGTTTACGTGCTTGGCAAGTATAGCGTCCGTGAAGGATAAGCCAGTGGTGTGCTGTTGCAATATATTCGGTTGGGATGTGTTTAACGAGCTCCTTCTCTGTTTCTAGGGGAGTCTTTGAGTTGTTCGTCAGACCAATGCGATTGGCTACCCTAAAAACGTGAGTGTCAACTGCCATAGCTGGTTTGTCGAAAACAACTGACAAAATAACGTTGGCAGTTTTGCGTCCTACACCAGGTAATTTTATCAGTTCTTTCATCTCACCGGGTACCTGACTATTATAGTCTTCTGCAAGCATTTTTGCCATGCCGACCAAGTGTTTAGCTTTGTTGTTGGGGAAAGAGATGCTCTTGATATATTCAAATATAACATCAGGAGTTGTACTTGCTAGTGCCTCAGGGGTAGGGAAATCCATAAACAGGGCTGGTGTTTCCATGTTAACCCGTTTGTCGGTGCATTGAGCCGAAAGTATGACCGCCACTAATAGCTCGTAGGGGTTCGAATAGTGCAGTTCGGTCTCTGCTACCGGCATATGTTCCAGGAACCAATCTATAACGTTCTTATATCTTTCTTTTTTTGTCATTAATATTCTCTATAAATAGTTTCAACTAACTAATCAAATTTACTGCTATTTAACGTGGAAATCAATTAAAGGTTCATCAAACTTGAGCGAGCTACTCGTTTACTGGCGATGACCTACTGGTACCTAATTTTCACCCTAATGGTTTTATGTGGGCGCGTATAAACAAAAAAACAGATTTGAGTTTATAAGCTCAAATCTGTTTTATTTATTTTGATAGTCTTTTTAGTCTTTAAGAAGTTTTACTGCATCTACATATTGAGCAATGCCACTAGCAACTAGTTTTGCATCTTTCATGGCCAAAACCACGGTTTGCGGTTGGTGCACTACATCACCTCCTGCAAAGACCCCTTTACGTGTTGTCATTCCGTAGGGTTTCTCTTTGGCGATAACATAACCTGTGTCATCTACGTCGATGCCAGTTGTAGTGGATACAATTTTGTTAGCAGGTCTAGACCCTATAGCCAGTAGGATGCGGTCGAACTTGTATATTTTTTCTCCCTCAGGTGTGTTGGCGCGAATACCTCCAACGTATTCCGAAGATTCATCACTGATAAACTCTCGAGTATCTGTCTGCCAAAGAAAATTAGCTCCTTCCTTTACAGCAAAATCATATTCAAATTGATTTGCTGGCATCTTGTCTATGGTCTCATTAGATATTATTGTGACTTTTTTTGCCCCCATGCGGATAGCAGTTCTTGCAGCATCCATAGCTACATTGCCACAACCAACAATACCGATATGTTCACCTTGACGTGCAGGCACCTCATCTCTCTCGACATTGCCTGTACTATATAGGCTAGCCATTCGCAGGAAATAGGAAGATTGTAGGATACCCTTTAATTTGCTTCCAGGAATATCTAGTGCTTTAGGAATAGCAGTTCCCGAACCAATAAACACAGCGTCGTAGCCTTGATCGAAAAGTGTATCGACAGTTAAGTCTTCGCCCACGGCTTGGTTGGTAAGGAAGGTTACTCCCAGGTTTTCTATTTTTTTAATCTCTTTACGAACTACTTTTTTGGGAAGTCTGTATTCGGGTATACCATACATAAGTACGCCTCCAGCCTCTCCTTGGCGTTCGACAACCGTTAATTAAAACCGCTTCTGGCTAAGTCACCAGCAACGGTTAACCCTGCAGGTCCTGAACCGATGACTGCAACCTTACCTCTTGTTTTCTGAGGGAGTCGGTCTCGGATTAGATCCATATCAGCGTCAAAATCAGCAATAAAACGCTCTAGCTTACCTATATGAATACTTTCTCCCTTTTTTTGTAAAATGCAGTGACCTTCACATTGCTTTTCGTGAGGGCATACTCGTCCACAAATAGCGGGTAGATTGCTTTTTTCATTAATGATCTTCATGGCAGCTCCCATATTTCCCATCGATAACTGATATATAAAATCGGGAATATCGTTGGCTATAGGACATCCTTTAATGCAGGATGGTTTCTTACAATTTAGGCATCTCTTTGCCTCATTAATTGCTTCCTTCATGCTGTAGCCAGCATCATCTTCTTTAAATCTTATATTCTTAGAGCTCATTTTGAGTGAATTATTATTTATTAGACAGTTTAGGAGTTAAAAGTAAGGTTTAAATTGCTATCTGTACATAGCACTTTGGTTAATTTAATAAAATTAAATATGGACTGCATCCAAAGTGCTCATTTCAGTGGTAACCCAAGTTCCTTAATACAATACTATTACCTTAAACAGGGCTTCGTAGGGGATATGAGATAGCGTCAATCAGCCTGATAAGCTTTATTTGTGTTAAATATACTACTATGTGTTGCATAGTAGTTTGGGATTATATATATTTGTCGATATATTAATTAATGATCTATGAAAGTTGAAAAAGTAAAATCTCAGATGCGTCGAGGCCTACTCGAATATTGCATTTTGTTATTGCTTGATAGAGAGGCTGCTTATTCTTCCGATATAATTGACAAGTTGAGAGAAGCTAAACTTATTGTGGTAGAAGGTACTTTGTATCCTTTACTCACAAGGTTAAAGAACGACGGCTTGCTTAGTTATGAATGGCAAGAATCTACACAAGGACCACCAAGAAAATATTATGCCTTAACTGCTGAGGGAAAAGTGTTTTTAGGTGAATTAGAAGAGTCGTGGAGAGAGTTGAACAACTCGGTTGAATATATAGCTAGTAGAAAATCTAAAACCGAATAATAATATGAAAAAGACGGTAACAGTAAATTTAGGGGGAGTAGTTTTTTATATTGATGAGGATGCTTATCAGTTGCTAAAGGAATATTTAGATAATATTAGAGTTTACTTTAAGAATCATCACGACCATACAGAGATTGTTGCAGATATCGAAGCTCGATTTTCCGAACTTTTATCTCAAGATATTAGTCGTCAGAATCAGTCAATTGTGATTAGTCAGGTTGAGGCTGTGATTAAGCGCATTGGTAACCCTGAAGATTTTGATACTCAATCTGAAGAAAATGAATCTGAGGATGTCGAGTCTAGCTCAAGTTCAGATAAGAAACAGCGTTCAGCTTATGATTTTACGGATTTTCAGCGTCGAAAGTTGTTTAGAAATCCTGATGACAAGATAATAGGAGGGGTTGCAGGAGGTTTAGCGGCTTATTTTAGAATTGACAGCACTATTGTTCGTTTAATTTTAGTGGCACTGATGTTTGTTACCCTCGGGACGACTTGTGTAGCTTACGTTGTGATGTGGATTCTTGTACCTCAAGCTGATACTGCGATTGACAAACTCAATATGTATGGAGAGGATGTCACGGTAGAGAATATCGGAAAGCGTGTTAGTGAAGAGGCTAGTGATGGAAAAAAAAAAGACACAAATATAGGAAGTAATGCTGCAGGAAGTCGGCCAATAGATAGGGTTCTAAATGCCTTCGGTGTTTTACTAAAAGTGTGTTTTGTGTTTCTTATGATAGTCCTTGCTCCAGCTTGGATCTTAGTTATACTAATATTTTTAGCTGTAATTATAGGACTTATTGCTGGCGGTTCGGCTTTGCTAGCAAATATTGGTGGCCCCTTTATCTATTTTAGTGAGGGTATATCTTTGCTAACAGCTTCTGCTGGTTTGATTGTATTGATTATCCCAATGGGTATCGTACTATATTTGCTGTTAAAGAACTTAATGAAGTTCAAACCTGCAAGTAAGGGGCTAAAATGGGGAATTTTCATAGTGTGGTTTGTTGCCTTAGTTCTATTTATAATTGGAACTGCAGCTTATCAATGGCCGATGGCATCGTTTGTTTCTATCGAAATATAAGGCATTATTAGTTTTTTATCATACTTTTTGTTTGCAAATGTAAATGGCTCTACTTGTGAAAGCAGAGCCATTTTTCATGTTCTATAAAGAGTTTGATTTTACTTTAGCCATTTATCTAGCCAGCTAAAGAATGTACGCTGCCATAGAATACCATTTTGAGGCTGTAGCACCCAGTGATTCTCGTCAGGGTAAACAAGTAGCTCAGCTGGCACACCTCTAATTACAGCGGCATTGAAGGCTGCCATACCTTGGCTTGCTAAGATACGATAGTCTTTTTCGCCATGGATACAAAGGATAGGAGTATCCCACTTATCTACAAATTTATGTGGAGAGTTGGCAAATGTTCTTTGGGCAATAGCGTTGTTTTTGTCCCAGTAGGCACCGCCCATATCCCATTGTGCAAACCACATCTCTTCAGTTTCAAGATATTGCATCTCCATATTGAAGATACCATCGTGAGCAATGAAAGCTTTGAAGCGTTTGTCGTGATGACCTGCTAACCAATATACAGAATAGCCTCCAAAGCTTGCACCAACACAGCCCAATCTATCAGCGTCAACAAATGGTTCTTTAGCAACTTCATCGATAGCAGCAAAGTAGTCTTTCATTACCTGACCACCATAATCGCCACTAATTGCTTCGTTCCATTCTAAACCGAATCCTGGTAATCCTCTACGATTAGGTGCAACAATAATGTAGTCGTTTGCTGCCATAAGTTGAGGGTTCCAACGATAAGACCAGAATTGGCTTACGGGGCTTTGAGGTCCACCTTGGCAATAAAGTAGGGTCGGGTATTTCTTGTTTGGATCGAAGTGAGGAGGATAAATCACCCAAGCAAGCATTTGCTTATTGTCTGAGGTTTTGATCCATCTTTGTTCTACGCGTCCCATATCTATTTGGTCGTAGATGTGCTTATTTTCAAAAGTTAACTGAGTCGCCACTCCGTCTTCTTTAGCTACAGCGAAGATTTCATCTCCTGAGCTCAATGAATGACGTTTGGCAATGAGCTGATCTCCTAGTAGTGCTACCGACGCATAGTCGTGCATTCCTTCCGTTATTTGTTTCAAGTCTGTTGACTTAACTTCAACTTGATATATCTGAGATGTTGCATGCCATACACCGATAAAATAGATCGATTGGCCGTTTTGAGCCCATACATAATCATCAACATTTGAATCAAACTTTTTGGATATAAAGTTCTTGTTGCCAGTTGCGAGGTCCATTACGAATAAACGATTTTGGTCGGCTTCATAGCCATCTCTTTCCATGCTTAACCAAGCAATCTTATCACCTTGGGGAGAGTATTGAGGGTTTGTGTCGTAACCCATCATTCCTTCGGTGATGTTTTTGGTTGTTTTTTTATTTAGGTCGTAGATATAGATATCTGAGTTGGTCGAAAAGGCATACTCTTTGCCAGTCTTTTTACGTGAAGTGTAAGCGATATTATCGGATGTATTGTTCCAAGCAAGTTGCTCAGTTCCTCCAAATGGTCGTAGTGGTGCTTCGTAGGGTTCACCAGCCATTATATCTGTTAGGTTAGTAACTTGGTTACCATCAAAATCTCCGACGAAAGGGTGAGGTACTTCAGTCTTCCATTCATCCCAATGTTTGTACATTAAATCGTTAACTACAACTCCTGTTGCTTTAGGCAAGTCTGGATAACGCTCAGCAGTGCTTTCCACAACTCTTACAGTCGATATAAGAACAACTTTCTTTTCATCGGGTGAGAATAGAAAGCCTTCAATGCCATTCTCAACATTAGAGAGTTGCTTCTTATTGCTGCCGTCTGGATTCATTTCCCAAAGTTGTGGTGAGCCCGACTCGGCACTCATATAAGCAATCTTTGTTCCTTGTTTAATCCATACTGCACTGTTCTCACTAAATGGACTATGGGTGATTTGCTGATGATCACTTCCATCTGCATTCATGGTAAAGAGTTCTGTGTTGCTCTTATTTTGTGGTACACTGTAATAACTTACAGAATAAACAAACTGTTTAGAATCGGGTGATACAGTAAGCCCACCAATTCTTCCCATGCTCCACAATGCTTCGGGAGTGAGTTCTCGATCGTTGATCTGAATGGATGATCTGCCAATCAAGTCTTGCTTATCTTGATCGCTATCTTGTGTCGTTCCACACGAGGTAAGTGCAGCAGATGCAGCCATAATTAATAATTTTGATTTCATTGTAACTATAATTATGATAGATTTATTTTAAAACAAAGATATCTATTTAAGTCTATAGTTTCCTCTTCTAAGCGTGAAATGCTAGTAAATTACTTGATTTGGCTTACATAGTGGTATCTTGGATAGAATAAAAAAAGGAGAAACTTAATTTAGTTTCTCCTTTTCTGACTTGCACTATAATCTTATTTTCGATTTTGTGGTCCTTGTTGTTTCATTTGTTCTTGTTTTTCTTGCATCGCTTGAAGGCGAGCTGCGAATCCAGATGTTTTCTTCTTCGTGTTCTTATTAGCATTTAATTGTGCTAGCAAAACATCATCATTAGTGGTTCTACGCAATACAATCATAGTTATAATACTTATCAATGTTGATAGGAAGTAATAATAACATAATCCTGAAGGGTAGTCATTAAGGATGAATAAGAACATCACTGGCATCAAATACATCATCCATTTCATAGCAGCCATTTGTGGTTGTGCTCCTGTGCTTTGTTGAGCCATAGTGTATTTTGTATTAATAACGTTAGTTATCGTCATTAATAGACAGAATAGACTCAAATGGTTACCTAAGAAAGGAATAGTAAATGGGAAACGAATTACCGCATCGTAGGTTGATAAATCAGATGCCCATAAGAAGCTTTCTTGTCTTAGTTCGATTGCACTAGGAACAAACATGAACAATGCCATCAAAATAGGGAACTGCAGAAGCATTGGTAAGCATCCTCCCATTGGGCTGACACCATACTGACTATAGAGGCCCATGACTTCCTGTTGCTTTTTCATTGCATCAGATTGGTCTGGATATTTAGCATTGATTTCGTCTACCTGAGGTTTAAGTACTCGCATTTTAGCAGACGACATATAGGTCTTCTTTGTTGCAGGATAAACCAAAAGCTTAACCAAAATAGTCATGATCGATAATACGATCCCCATGGTTATACCTAACGTGCTCAACCAGTCGAATACGTTAATGGTAAACCAGCGGTTGATCTGTTTTACAACAGGGAAGCCAAGATAAACAATTGAGTTTAACTCCCAATCGTAACCTTTCTCTGAGTCGAATGCTTTAAGTGTCTTGTATCGGTTTGGACCAAGATACCAATACATCTGAGTAACTTCTTTGCCTAGTGGGTCAAAGAAGGTTTTAACGTCAGCTTTGTAATCTTTGATATAGCCTGTACCTTCTTCTTTTGGTGTAGAACCTAAAGTAGCCGATTCAAAACCTTGGTCACTAATAAGGATTGTAGAGAAGAATTGACTTCTAAAAGCAATCCAATTTAGTCTTTCCTCAGGAGTTTCAGTAACAGGACTTGACTCAGATAGTCGCTCAGTATCGTCTTTAAACGTTCGGTAGGTCAGACGTGATAAACGGTTCTCAAATACAAAACCCTTTTCATGCTGAGGAGTAAGTTGTTCCCAATCAACATCTATATAGTTATTGTTAGCAATCTTACCAGCCATACCGTTGGCTTTGATTTGAAAATCAACCAAATAATTTTCTGGATCTTGAGCATCTAGATTGTAAATGAAATCGATATAGCTGTTTTCGTCAGCTGCTAATCGCATTGTTAACCCAGAATCAGTAACATTTATAGGGGTGAAGAAATAGTTTTTAGTTTGTATAACCTCATTTTGATTGTAGAAGTTAATATTGAACTTGTTTTCTTTATCCTTAAATAGAACTAAGTCTTTTTTGTTATTGCCTTCAGCATCTCCTTGGTCTTTATACTTTTTTAGGGTAGCTGAATAAACTCTACCTCCTAGGTTTGAAAAAGTAACTTTCATTACTTCATTTTCTAGGGTAATAAGTTCTTCAGCACCTTTGCTAGCCTGAAAAAAGAGTGAAGTAGAGTCAATTACAGCAGGAGCTGCCACATCTTGGGCTAGGGCTTCTGCTTGTTTTTTCTCTAAAACATCTTGATTAGCCTGAATAGCTGCTATTGAATCATTTTGCTGTTGAATTGCAGCCATCTGTTCTGCATCAGGTCGGGTAAAATAGCCAAATCCTACTAATAATAGACCTATAAGTACAAAGCCAGTTACGGTGTTTCTATCCATGAATATTTGCGTTGATTGTTTATTATTTTTCTCTTCTGTCTGTTTCTTTATTTAGAGATACATGCATTAATAAATGATAAGAATAATGGGTGAGTGTTTAGTACAGTACTGCCATACTCAGGGTGGAATTGTACACCGATGTACCATTTATGAGTTGGAATTTCGATAATTTCGACCAACTCAGACTCGGGATTAACTCCGACGCACTCCATACCATTTTTAGTGAATTCATCAAGGTATACGTTGTTAAACTCATAACGGTGACGATGACGTTCTTGGATATGTTCTGTCTGATACGCTTCGTATGCCTTACTGTCTTTCTTAACGAAACACTCATAAGCACCAAGTCTCATGGTACCACCCATACTTGTGATTGCCTTTTGCTCTTCCATTATGTCGATAACATTGTGTTTGGTGTTTTCATTGAACTCTGTTGAGTTGGCATCTTTATAACCCAAAACATTACGAGCAAATTCGACAGCCATACACTGCATACCTAGACATATTCCAAAGGTAGGGATATTATTTCTTCTAGTATATTCTGCTGCAATATATTTACCCTCAATACCTCTTTCACCAAAACCTGGGCAAACTATAATTCCGTCAACTTTGCTTAGTTTCTCACTAACGTTTTCGGTTGTTATGTTACCTGACTGAATAAATTCGATATTTAGTTTGCGATCGTTGTATGTTGAAGCTTGTGAAAGCGCTTCTAGAATTGACTTGTAAGCATCAGGAAGTTCTACATATTTACCTACTAGGCCAATAGTAACTTCTTCTGTTGCATTCTCTCTGCGTTCAAGGAATTTTCTCCAAGGTAAAAGCTCTGGATCGTTTCCTGTAGGGAGATTCATCTTCTTAAGGATTGTCTTATCCAGATTTTGAGCCTGCATAAGCAAAGGTACTTCGTAAATGGTTGGAGCATCGATTGATTGTACTACAGCACCTTCTTCGACATTACAGAATAAAGCAACTTTCTTACGTAGGTTATTGCTTAACTCATGCTCTGCTCTAAGAACAAGAATGTCTGGCTGAACACCTAACGATTGTAAAGTCTTAACAGAGTGTTGTGTTGGTTTTGTTTTTAATTCTTTAGCTGCCGCCAAATAGGGAACATATGTAAGGTGAACACATACAGCATTCGATCCCATTTCCCATTTTAATTGACGTATACTTTCGATATAAGGTAATGACTCAATATCTCCAACGGTGCCACCAATTTCGGTAATTACGAAGTCAAGATTAAATTTCTTTCCCAATAATTTAACGTTACGCTTAATTTCGTCCGTAATATGTGGGATAACCTGAACTGTTTTACCTAAGTAGTCACCTCTACGCTCTTTGTCTATAACGCTTTTATAGATACGTCCTGTAGTAATGTTATTCGCTTTAGTAGTCTCAATTCCTAGAAAACGCTCATAATGTCCTAAATCTAAATCCGCTTCGTGTCCGTCAACAGTAACATAACACTCTCCATGTTCGTAAGGGTTAAGTGTACCTGGATCAATATTGATATACGGATCAAACTTTTGAATGCTTACCGAGTAACCTCTAGCTTGTAGAAGTTTACCTATTGATGAAGAAATGATTCCTTTACCCAATGAAGAGGCAACCCCACCTGTTACGAAAATATACTTTGTTTCTCCCACAACTAATGTAGTTTTATATGATTATTTACTTAGAATGCGATCTTTTACGAATAAGATCCAAAATGGTGCAAAATTAAAAAAAAAGAAGAACAAAGACTCTTTTGTGATGAACAAATTATAATAAAAAGGATAATTACGTAGTTACTCTCTGTATATCGGTCTATTATCCCTGTAGTTTTGATCCATAATAGATTGTTATTGATGTTCTGAATGTGGGTATTGTATAATCCTGCTTTATTGTTTCGTAATACATGAATAATCATTTATGCCTGTCTTTTGTCAATAAATATTTATAGGTTTATTCATAAGATATTTTATATTTGTTTAAACCATACTAAACTTTGACGACATGAATGAATATAATTTCCCAACCCTAGATAATAAAGTTAATGCTCCTACTAATACTGATTCACAATATTTTTCTTGCTTAGATATTCTTAACGGAATCTCAAGATTAACCTATCGTAATGTGAGTGTATTAGACTTATCTTTGAATCAGTTTTTGTATATTTCTGAGAATTGTTATTCTGTAGCTGGAATATCTCCAGATGACATAATTAGTAAAGGTGATGGATTCTTAACTGAGTATGTTCCCCAAGCAGACCTTAGTTATATCCAAACAGCAAGGCAAGCGGCACGGTATTTTTATAGTCGCCCAGAGGTTAACCCTTCGGATTATGTATTGACCTTTGATTTCCATATCGAAAATGCAAAAACAAGCTTTACCAGTTTAATACATCACCAGTTTACTCCCATTCAGGTTGCACCAGATAAGAGTATTCGTTTGCTATTGTGTTTGACTTCTATGTCTCCATATCCTAAAATGGGAACCATCGAGATGGCTCATAAGAACAATAAAGAACTTTGGACATACGACAGACAAGAGATGAAGTGGTTATTACAACCCAATGTTGAGCTAAAAGATATTGAAAAGGAGGTCATTCGCCTCTCTGCACAAGGCTTTACGATTAGTTCTATTGCAAAAAAACTCAACAAATCATTTGATACAATAAAGTTCTATCGAAAGTCAATATTCAAAAAGTTAGATGTCGAAAGTATCACGGAAGCTATATCTGTAGTCATATCTAAGAAGCTGCTTTAGTTTTGTTTCTTCGTGTTTTTATTTATTTTGTAGCGTGTTGTCGTAATGCTACATTGTGACAACATTCTTGCGTATTTGATTACCTAAAACGTGGTTATTCTCTGATATTGCTGTACATTTGTAGAGTTGTATTATTGTAGTTATATGAAAAATAAATTGAAAAGGTTAAGTTGCTTGAGTCTAATCCTTCTTTGTGTGGGGATTACAAATGTTTATGGTGCTTCTAATAATGATAATTACGAAGCAGCCTTTACTTCTATTCATGCATCTGATACTTTACCCTCTAATTTAAATAAATACCTATTTGTACGTTTGAATATGCAGCTAGATACTCCACGGATAGATACTATTTCTTATTTGTATAATCAGTATATAGGGGAGTTAGAATATTTAAATGATGAGTCTGTACCTCCACGTTATATTGCCCCTAATCCTTTTTATTATAAGCTGCAATTGCCTTTGGCTTATTATAATTCACCAATTAAACAGTTAGGACTACCGGAGCTAAAGCCTTATAATCCTTTTGTGTCGTCAGATCAGCCTAAAAATATACCCCCATTAAATCTTAGTAAGTGGGAGGTATTAAATCGAGCAAACAAACTCGTTGATAAAGCCCTTCTTTCTATGTATCTCAATGATATTAGTCTGGCAGTTACAACTGAAGACCGCATTATGGGGCAGAAGATTTACTTTTCTGAAGTTGAAAAAGATAAAGATATACCTAAAAAGAGTGTAACACCTTTTTTTAGAGCTGATGAGGACTTAAAAGAGGATCTTTCTATGGTCAAGAGCCTCATAAAGAAGCCCAACTGGTGGTTAACGGGTGGTGATGGTTCTCTTCAGATCACACAGAACTATATTTCAGAAAACTGGTATAAAGGAGGGGAGAGCACCAATTCAATGTTGGCTAGTTTGCGTTTGTTTGCCAACTATAACGATAGGGAGAAAATACAATTTGAGAATTTAGCCGAGGCCAAATTTGGGTTTAATACGGCATCTTCAGATACTATTCGTAAATACCGTATTAATACTGACCTTATTCGTTTGACATCGAAACTAGGTTTGCAGGCTGCTAAGAAGTGGTACTATACCCTTGCAGCCGAAATTAATACACAGTTCTCGCCAAGCTATAAGAAGAATTCAACGGATATGGTTTCAGCCTTTCTTTCGCCGATGAACTTCATTGTCAGTTTAGGTATGGACTATAAGCTTGAAAAACCTAAGGTTAAACTCTCTCTGATGTTATTGCCTGCCGATTATAACCTGCGTTATGTACGTCGTAAAGATGTTGATGAGACTCAGTTCGGTGTTGACGAGGGTAAGTCTGTCAGACATGAGGTTGGTTCGAGGTTCAAGTATATTATGGAGTGGAAAATAATTAATACTGTTACTTGGGCAACGCGTTTAGAGTATTTTACTAGTTACGACAAAGTTGAAGCTGAGTGGGAAAATACTTTTAACTTTATCTTAAATAGATACTTATCGACAAAGATATTTGTTCATGCACGGTTTGATGATAATGTAAAAAAGATCCCTGGTCGAAGCTACTTTCAACTCAAGGAGCTGTTGAGTTTTGGGATAAACTATAAATGGTAGTGGCCTACTGATTTACTAAATATTATATATAAGGAGAGTAATTTTATTGCTCTCCTTTTTAATTTAAAAACGACTTACTCACTTTCTGGTTGCCACTAGGTTGCTTTAGCTAAACGAGTAAGTCGTTCAGCTATTCTAACTAAGGTTAGTTATTATTTATTGCATAATTCTAGAGTTGTTTTGGATTAAGATATGTTATGCAACACATTACTGGGTGATAATGTATAATGTAGGTTTGTATAAGTGTAAGTTAATCAGCGTATTTAAATGGTTTCAGGGTTGTGAGGCTGATTTTTAAGTGAAAACTTCCTTTCTTATTCAATATAAAAAATAGAATATACTCCGTAAGTTCGCAAATATTACTTAAATTTGTTCGAATTTGTAAAGTATAGTTTGCAATTATGACGAACACTATCCAACATCAAGGAATTGTAGAAAGCATTGAAGGTGCGGAAATTAAAGTACGCATTGTTCAGACAACTGCCTGCGCATCATGTAGTGCTAAGGGGCACTGTTCCTCTTCGGAAAGTAAGGAAAAGTTTATTGATGTCACCGAGCCCAATAACTCTTATAAAGTGGGAGATGTAGTGCTTTTGGAAGCTCAAACGTCGATGGGTCTTAAAGCAGTCTTGCTTGCTTTTGTTTTGCCTTTTGTCTGGTTAATATCTTTTCTGTTTATTTTCATGAGTTTCTATCATAATGAACTGCTAGCAGCTGTGTTGTCGTTAGTTTCATTGGTCCCCTATTATTTGGTCCTATGGTTGTTTAGGAACCAACTCAAACATAATTTCACGTTTAAAATAAAACCAATAAAATAACAATCTTATGATTAATTTGATCCTAATTGCAGTTCTTGCTATTGGGGCTATAGCTTTGATTATCTCTGTGATTCTCTATGCAGCCTCCAAGAAATTTGCAGTGTATGAAGATCCAAGAATTGCTCAGGTCTCTGAAGTACTCCCTCAGGCGAACTGTGGTGGATGTGGTTATCCAGGTTGTGCAGGATTTGCTGACGCCTGTGTTAATTCAGATTCACTTGACGGTAAGAATTGCCCTGTCGGTGGTGCTGATGTAATGAGCAAAATCGCATCTATATTAGGTATGGATGCAACAGCTGAAGAGCCCTTATTAGCAGTGGTTCGCTGTAATGGTAGCTGTGAGAATCGCCCAAAAATTACTGAGTATCAAGGTGTGAAAAGCTGTGCTATTCAAGCTGCACTTTATGGTGGTGAAACGGCTTGTAGTTATGGCTGTCTTGGTTGCGGAGACTGTGTTTCGGTATGTAAGTTTGATGCCATTCACATGAATCCAGAAACAGGACTACCCGAAGTTGACGAAGCCAAATGTACTGCTTGTAATGCTTGTGTTGAAGCTTGCCCTAAAAACATTATTGAACTACGTCCTGTAGGAAAAAAATCAAGACGTGTTTTTGTGTCGTGTGTTAACAAAGACAAAGGCCCTGTGGCTCGAAAAGCATGTAAAGTAAGCTGCATTGGTTGTGGTATCTGTGTTAAGACCTGCCCATTCGAAGCAATTACGCTTAAAGATAAGTTGGCTTATATTGATCCACACAAGTGTAAATCGTGTAGAAAATGTGTAGAGGCTTGCCCTCAAGACACAATCATTGAAGTGAATTTTCCTCCTCGTAAGAAAAAAGTTGAGAAAGTGGAAGAGCCTGTTGATAAAACCAAAGCAACGGTTTCAGCAGCTGCTGAGCAAAAAATATCAGCTTCATCAAACGAAAATTAATTAAGAAATAAAAAACAAGACATATGTTGAAGACATTTTCAATCGGTGGTATTCATCCACAAGAAAATAAGCTGTCAGCACAACAACCTATTATTAAAGCAGAACTACCCAAACAAGTGACTATAATGCTTAGTCAACATATTGGAGCCCCTGCGAAGGCTGTTGTTAAGCGTGGAGATATAGTCAAGGTAGGTACTTTACTGGCCGAACCTGGTGGCTTTGTTTCGGCAGCAATTCACTCTTCAGTAAGTGGAAAAGTAGCAAAAATTGATGATGTAGTAGATGCTAGTGGATATGCTAAGCCAGCTATAATTATCGATGTTGATGGCGATGAATGGGAAGAAACTATTGATCGTAGCGAAACTTTAGTAAAAGAAATAGACTTAACTTCTGAAGAGATTGTTAAGCGTGTTGCAGCTTGTGGAATTGTTGGTTTAGGTGGTGCTTGCTTTCCTACGCAAGTTAAACTAACACCTCCACCATCTTTTAAAGCAGAATGTGTTATTATCAATGCGGTAGAGTGTGAGCCTTATCTTACATCCGACCATCGACTTATGCTCGAAAAAGCAGAAGAGATAGTAGTTGGTGTAACCTTAATCATGAAAGCGGTGAAGGTTAATAAGGCATTTATTGGAATTGAAAATAACAAACCTGATGCCATTGAGGTAATGACTAAAGTTGCCTCTACTTATGCCGGAATTGAAGTTGTTCCTCTTACAGTGAAATATCCTCAAGGAAGCGAGAAACAACTAATTGATGCTATTATCAAACGCCAAGTTTCTAGCGGTGCTCTACCTATCTCGACAGGAGCGGTGGTTCAGAACGTTGGGACTGCATTTGCTATCTATGAGGCAGTGATGAAAAATAAACCTCTTTTCGAACGTATCATTACGGTTACCGGAAAAGAGCTTGCAAAACCTTCTAACTTTTTAGCTCGTATAGGTATGCCAATGCAAGAATTAATTGATGCTTGTGGTGGTGTTCCCGAAAATACTGGTAAGATTATTGGTGGTGGCCCGATGATGGGTAAAGCACTCGTCAATACTAGCGTACCTACAACCAAGGGTAGCTCTGGTATTCTTATAATGAATCAGAGTGAGGCAAGACGTGGTCAAGTGCACAACTGCATTCGTTGCGCTAAATGTGTTACTGCTTGCCCAATGGGCTTAGAGCCTTTTTTATTGGCTGCTTTATCTGAGATTACGGAATTTGAAACTATGGAATCCGATCGGATTATGGATTGTATTGAGTGTGGCTCATGTCAATTTACATGTCCAGCCAATCGTCCTTTACTAGACCACCTTCGTTTAGGTAAGGCTACAGTAGGGGGAATGATTCGTGCACGACAAGCTAAAAAATAAAGTAAAATGAAAAATAAATTAATCGTATCACTTTCGCCTCACGTCCATAGTGGAGATAGCGTTAAGCGTAATATGCATGGTGTATTAATTGCATTAATACCTGCATTTCTTACCTCGCTAATTTACTTTGGGCTAGGTGCTTTAATAGTAACGGCTACATCTGTAGCTGCCTGTTTGTTTTTTGAATGGGCTATCAATAAGTTTTTACTCAAAAACCCCGAGGTTAGTATTCTTGACGGTTCTGCCGTAATCACTGGTGTTTTACTAGCTTTTAACGTGCCTTCTAATCTTCCAATCTGGATTATTATTATTGGTGCCTTATTTGCTATTGGTGTTGGTAAAATGTCTTTTGGTGGTTTGGGTAATAACCCTTTCAACCCTGCACTGATCGGACGTGTGTTCTTATTATTATCGTTTCCTGTGCAAATGACTACTTGGCCAACTGTGGGTCAAATTACCTCTTATACCGATGCAGCAACATCAGCAACGCCATTGGCTATTATCAAGGGGTTGATTCAGAAAACCCCTGGTGTATCTCTGGATCAGTTGCCTGACTCTCTCTCCTTGTTTATTGGAGACAATGCGGGTTCTATCGGTGAGATTAGTATTGTGGCATTGTTAATAGGGCTTGCTTATATGCTATATAAGAGAATTATCTCTTGGCATATTCCAGTTTCTATATTAGTGACTATTTTTGCATTCTCAGGTATCATGCACTTTTATAACCCTGATATTTATGTATCACCTCTATATCACTTGCTAACTGGTGGTGTAATGTTGGGAGCTGTTTTTATGGCTACTGATTATTCAACATCACCTATGACCAAGAAAGGGATGCTTATCTACGGTATTTGTATCGGTCTTTTGACTGTCATCATTCGTATGTTTGGTTCTTATCCTGAAGGTGTGTCATTTGCCATTCTTATCATGAATGCTTTCACTCCATTAATTAATATGTATTGCAAACCTAAACGCTTTGGGGAGGTGGCAAAATCGAAATGAAGAAATTAGAATCAACATTGAAGAATATGTTACTCGTGTTAACACTAGTAACTGCGATTTCTGTAGCTATATTGGCATCTGTTAATGCTTTAACACAAGGTCCAATTGCAGAAACTCAAGCTAATATCTTAAAAGAAGCCATAGGTCAAGTGGTTCCACCATTTGATAATAATCCTGCCGAGCAGATGGATACTGTTACCCTTAGTGGTCAGACCATCAATATCTACGCAGCCATGAAAGATGGTGAGTATGTAGGTAGTGCAGTCGAAGCTAGAGCTTCGGGTTATGGTGGGGAAATAGTAGTTCTTGTGGGATTTGATGCTCAAGGTAACATTTATGGTTACTCTATCTTGTCTCATGCAGAAACTCCTGGATTGGGATCTAAAGTTGACACTTGGTTTCAAAAAGGACAAAAAGGTGATATCATTGGTCAGAGCCTTGAACAACAAGAACTTAAAGTGGCCAAAGACGGAGGTACTGTCGATGCAATTACTGCTTCAACCATCACTTCACGTGCATTTTTGCAAGCTGTGAAAACTGCTTATTTAGCCTTCAAGGGTAACACCAAAGAGGCTGATGCTGCATCGAGCGCTACGACACAAGTTAAATCAACAGACGACGATTCGTCATCATCAGAATTAACGGAGGAATAAGACATGAAAAACTTAAGAATAGTATTAAATGGAATTATAACTGAAAACCCGATTTTCGTTTTGCTTTTGGGGATGTGTCCTACACTAGGTACTACTTCATCGGCAATTAACGGTATGGGTATGGGTTTGGCTACGATGTTTGTGCTTATCTGTTCAAACACGGCGATATCCTTAATCAAGAACTTAATTCCTGATATGGTGCGTATTCCTGCATATATTGTAGTAATTGCATCTTTTGTAACCGTATTACAAATGGTTATGCAAGCTTATCTTCCTGGGTTATATTCGTCTTTAGGATTGTTTATCCCCCTTATTGTAGTAAACTGTATTGTGTTGGGAAGAGCTGAAGCTTTTGCTGCTAAAAACAAGCCTGTCGCTTCCATGTTTGATGGATTGGGTATTGGACTTGGTTTTACCATTGCACTTACTTTATTAGGTGCCGTTCGTGAACTATTAGGTACAGGAAAGATATTTGACATCTCACTTTACAGTGAAGATTATGGTATGCTTTTATTTGTGTTGCCTCCAGGTGCATTTATTGCATTAGGTTACCTAATTGCTTTAATTAATCGCTTCAAAAAAGCTTAATCATCACTCAAAAAGTATTTAAACTATGGAATATATATTGATATTTATATCGGCCATTTTTGTAAACAACATCGTGTTGTCACAATTCTTGGGGATCTGCCCTTTTTTGGGTGTTTCTAAGAAGGTTGAGACCGCTGTAGGTATGGGAGCTGCAGTAGCTTTTGTACTAACCATTGCTACAGTAGTAACATTTCTGATCCAAAAAGGAATCCTAGAACCTTTCGATCTTGTCTATCTTCAAACAATAACCTTCATTCTTGTAATTGCAGGTTTGGTGCAGATGGTCGAAATCATTTTAAAGAAAGTTTCACCTGCCCTTTACCAAGCACTTGGGGTATTTCTTCCTTTGATTACAACGAACTGTTGTATTCTTGGGGTAGCAATTCTTGTAATCCAAAAAGACTATGATCTTTTGACTGGGGTTGTTTATGCCTTCTCAACTGCTATTGGTTTCGGATTGGCTCTTGTTATATTTGCTGGTCTGCGTGAGCAATTGCGTTTGGTAAAGCTACCAAAAGGTATGAGTGGAACTCCGATTGCACTAATCACAGCAGGATTATTAGCAATGGCATTTATGGGCTTCGCAGGAGTTGTATGATCTGATAAAGATTGACTAATACAAACTATAATATAAAAAGGAGTAATATGCCATAGCGCTTATTACTCCTTTTGCGTTAAATAATAATTGGGAGTTTACTATAAATTCGCACGGATTAATAATAACTTAGCAAGACTAGTTTAAAATACAAATATGGATAATAAAGGATATTTACAGGTCTATACAGGAGATGGTAAGGGTAAAACGACTGCTGCCTTTGGTTTAGCCTTAAGAGCACTCTGTGCTGGTAAAAAAGTATATATAGGGCAGTTCGTCAAGAGCATGAAGTACAATGAAACAAAGATTGATCAATATTTCGATACTATCAAGATAGAACAACTTGGTAGAGGTTGCTTTATTAAGGAAGATCCCGAACAGATTGATATTGATATGGCCAAACAGGGTTTAGTACATTGTGCTGAATTGATGACGCAAGGTAGTTATGATGTAGTGATTCTTGATGAGGTTACCATTGCTCTTTACTATAAACTATTTACAGTTGAAGAGCTTATAGAGGCTATACAAAACAGAAAACCAAGTGTGGAAGTTATTGTAACTGGGCGATATGCTCCAGATGAGTTATTGTCTATTGCAGATTTAGTAACCGAAATGAAGGAGATTAAACACTATTACTCACAAGGAGTTTTGTCAAGAAATGGGATAGATAAATAAAAAAGAAAGGGATATAAACTTTAGTTTATATCCCTTTCTTTTGAGCCTCTTGTCGGATTCGAACCAACGACCCCGAGATTACAAATCACGTGCTCTGGCCAACTGAGCTAAAGAGGCGTGTAATTCTTTACTTGATTACGGATGCAAATGTACAGCATTTTTTGGTATCTGCAAATTATAAGAGAAAGTATTTTGTGTGATAATTTTATCATTATTGATATCCTTGTATGAATCAATAAATTATGCCAATAATATTTTTGAGTTTTTTATAGTTGTCTTACAGCAAGTACGGGCTTTAGGCACGATTATCCATTCCTTTTGCTTATCTTTGTAGCATTAATAATTTTGGAATAATGGATATTCATGAAGTAATGATGGGTGGGTTGGTTTTTAAAGGAGCCAGAGAACCTCGCCCAGAGGATGATAAAAAGGTTAAGGTTAAAACAAAAGCAAAGAAGGCTACTTATATTACTGGTCAGCACGGTTCAGCTTCATCTAAGATGAAAGCAGAAATTCGCCGTAAGAAAGCTGCAAGAAAGAGTCAACGAACTTCTAAAAAGAGCAAATAAGGTTACTTATCTTGCTCTTTTTTTATCTGTTGGTCTAGCCACCAGTCTATCATTCGGCGTGCGATGCTCAGTTTTTGAGGGAGAGCTGGTAGGTTGTCTTTTGAGAAAAAAGCAGCATTACGTAACTCTTCTTCCTGAATACAAATTTCTCCCGATTCATAATCAGCAATAAAGCCAACCATTAATCCAGATGGATACGGCCATGGCTGATTGCCAAAATATTGAATGTTCCGAATATTCAATCCTGTCTCTTCTTTTACCTCTCTGCGAACCGACTCTTCCAGTGTTTCTGCTATTTCAACATACCCTGCAATCAAACCATAAAACTCGTATTTGAAGTTGTGAGCGTGTGCCAACAAGATCTCATCTCCTTTGCGAATGAGGACAATTACGGCTGTCTGTATGGGTGGATATTGTTCTTTCTCGCATTTGGGGCACTTCTTCATGATTAAGCTTTTGCGCTCAGTAGCTGTGCCACATGCAGGGCAAAACCTCGTATTCTCGTCCCAGTATATGAGTTGTTGAGCAGAACCAGCTGCTTGATATTTCCATAAATCCAGATGGAAGAACGAATCTCTCAGGCTAAGCATTATATATTTCGCTGAGTCTATGGCTGGTGCAGTACTTAATTTTACAGCAGTGCATGGGTATTTATCATGAAAACAATATTCATGAATCGCATCTGGATTGGGTTGATTAAATTCGAGTTGAGCCTTAAACGGAATATCTAACTTTCCATCCTCACTTTTCTGTAGGATAATATTGTGCTCATAAAATACAAACCACCATCTATTTCTATCTAACTCCATCGGCTTACTCCATGTTTTTTGCAGTAAATGATAATGGTAGCAGGTTGCTTATGCCATCACATTCGTAGATTTCTTTCTCACCGTATAATAAGATACGCATAGGTTTCTTATATCTGTTTTCAGTTTCTAGAATCACTTGTCGACACGAGCCGCACGGTGGAATTGGACTTTGTAAATAACTTCCTTGGTTATAGGCTGCCACGGCAAGTGTGTCTACTGCTTGGTCAGGATATTGTGAGTTGGCATAAAATAGGGTAGTGCGTTCAGCACAAATTCCTGATGGATAAGCTGCATTCTCTTGATTAGTTCCTGTTACAATAGTACCATCTGCTAGACGTGCAGCAGCTCCTACAGCAAAGTTTGAATAAGGCACATAGCTATTATTACAAGCATTTTTAGCCAGTGTAATCAGTTTTCGATCTTCCTCTGAGAGTTCTTCGAACTGATAAACTTTAAAAATAGATTTAATCGTTAGATTTTTCATATATTTGAATGATGTATTATTGCAATATGCATTTACACAAAGTTAAAAAAGAGATTTACTTATCTCTATAAGTTATCGTGTTATTTCTTGAGTAACACATTTTAAAATGAAACTATTCAGCTATGAGGTTTGTTCAGTCTAAAATTATAATTCTTCTTATTCTAACTTTTCTACCTTCTGTATTGGTAGCTCAAAGTACGCGTCAAAAAAGACTAGATTACGTCGATAAATATAAGACTTATGCTATTGAAGGGATGCGAGACTACAAAATCCCTGCAAGTATTACTTTGGCTCAAGGTATTCTTGAGAGTGGTGCGGGCGAAAGTAAGTTGGCCTCTAAGGGTAATAATCATTTTGGTATAAAGTGTGGTCGGAACTGGAAAGGTAAGAAATCTTATCATGACGACGATGCTCGTGGAGAGTGTTTCCGAAATTACCGTTCGGCAAAGGAGTCGTATGACGATCACTCAAAGTTTCTTGCCAACGGCCCTCGTTACGCTTTTCTATTCGAGCTAGACATCAATGACTATAAGGCTTGGGCTCGAGGATTAAAGAAAGCTGGATATGCTACAGACCCTTCTTATGCTAACCGATTGATATCAATTATTGAAGACTACGAGCTTTATCAGTATGATAGTGGTAAAGTACAGAATAGCCGAAAGATTCGTATCCGTAAGAGCAAATCTGGCGAGTATGATAATGTGCCTATTCGTAAACATCAGGTGTATCTTTCTAATGACTTAGCTTATGTCTTGGCAAAACCGGGTGATACCTTCTTGAGCATTAGTAAAGAGTTTGATATTAGTTGGAAGAAGCTTATTCGTTATAACGATTTGCATATTGGCTACAGCTTAACCGAAGGCGATATCGTTTACTTGCGTTCTAAGAAAAATAAAGCAGCCAAAGGTTATAAAGTTTATACAGTAAAAGAAGGCGACTCAATGCACTCTATATCTCAGAAATTTGGGATTAAGCTTAAGAGTCTTTATAAGATGAACAAGAAGAAAGAAGATTACATACCTGAGGTAGGAGATCCGCTGAGGGTAAGATGATATCTTAATCCAAACTTATAATAAATAAAAGAAGGGCAATTCCATTTTTGAAGTTGCCCTTCGCTTATTTGGTTAAATAAAGCTTTGACCTTTACTTTATATTGTCTGTTAGAATCTGTATGATTCGTTCGGCTGTTTTGCCATCCCATCTCTCGGGGAGTTGGCCTTCCTTCCAGCCACCCTGATTGAACTGAATTAAAACTTCTTCTAGTCGATCAGGGTCTTCGCCAACAAGTTCGTTAGTTCCAATCTTGATTGTTTCGGGATGCTCTGCATAATCGCTTAGGGTGATGCAAGGAACTCCTAAGAAGGTTGCTTCTTCAGCAATGTTTCCCGAATCAGTAATGATTAACTTTGCGTGGTCCTCTAAGTAGGCAAAGTTTGCATAGGTCTGAGATGGAAGAATATGTAACTTATCATGATTAATCTCCAATTCAGTTATTGCGTTTTCAATGTATGGGCGTACAGGAGCCAGGATAGGCAAACCGTTGCTATTTTCAATAATCGTTTGAATTAGCTTTTTAAAGTTAGCTTTATTATTAATCAAAGTATGCTTATTGAGTGTTAGCAAAATATACTCCTTCTCTTTAATTTTAAGCACATCAAACCATACTGGTTTTAGCAAACGATGTCTGTTGTGACGTATGGTATCAATAAGAATATTGCCAACTTGGAATAATTTAGCATTGGCAGTGCCCGACTGAGTCAGATTTCTATTGGCATCAGAGCCTGCTGTGAACAAATAGTCGGATAAGCTATCGGTAATAACTCGGTTCATCTCTTTGGGCATGTTGATGTCAAAAGAGCGGGTACCTGCTACTAGATGAGCAACTTTTACTCCTCGCTTCTTTGCAACAATTGCAGTACTCATGGTAGCTGTAAGGTCATCTACAACCAAAACCAATTGGGTTGGATTCTGTTGAAGTTCTTTGTCGAAAGCAATAATTATACCTGCAGATATCTGAGCAAACGTAGCGGCTTCAACTCCTAAATAAGCATCAGGTGCAGGAATATTTAGATCAGTAAACAAAGAAGCATCTATTGAGGTGTCATTTAAACTACCCGTATAGATAAGACGATACGAGATTTCTTTTCCCGCTTCTTTGGCAATTTTAATCGCCCGGATAATGGGCGCAATTTTCATGAAGTTTGGACGAGCTCCAGCAACAATAGTAATTTTCATTTCACAATCTTTTAATACAATGACAAAGATAGCTTACCTCTAGCAGAATTTATTCTTTAGTCAAAAGTTTTTATTCTAAATAAGTAGGTGTATGATATGATAGGCAATCAACAAAAAGCTTTCAAGCTATTTCTGGCTACCAGCAATTTCACCTATAAAAGATATTGACTCTCGATTTATCCCTTGTACGTCAATTGTGGTTTTTCCATTGGGGTAAATAGAGAAGCTATAACGGTAAGTATCGTCTTTACTTTTAGTATTTAGCACAACGCTAATTCTTTTATTCTTTACAAGTTTTGCTTCGTAATTTCTTAAGGGGGCTTTGAAGTTTAAACCCTCACCACCACCATAGGTAATACTTGTAGCTCTTCCCATATAGGGTAAGTACGAGAAGATTGAGTCGTTTTGTATCCTTACATTATAGGGTGTTGTGGGATGGAAAGTTCTTCCTCTTCGGGGGGTGACTTGGTTTATTTGAACCCTAAATTCCTTGTTATTAATAACCTCTGAAATAATTTTGTTCCAATTCTCATCTTCAGTTTTCTGTGCCCAACCCGATAACGGGATTAAGCTTAAAAGGCTAATTAAAATATACTTCTTCATAATTCTTACTTTTAAAATAATGGAATACCGTATCGTTACTATAACAAAAAAGAGGATACAATTGATTTGTATCCTCTTCTAAATATTGGGGTTAGCTTCAAAAATTTATGATCTGAATAAGTTTTTGAATTTACTGAACACCTTATCTTTTGTAGGTTGTGAGGGAGTCATGTTCGTCGATTTATTAAGCTCTTCAATGTTTTTCTTGTCTTGTTTGCTTAATGTTTCGGGTACATAGATACTTACGTTTACAAGTAAATCTCCTTTTCCTGTACCGTAGCCGTTTAGACTTGGTAGACCTTTATTTCGGAGTCTTAAAATCTTGCCTGGTTGAGTTCCTGCGTCAATTTTAACCTTCACCTTACCATCTAGTGTTGGTACTTCAACACTACCACCAAGTGCAGCAGTAGGGAAATCAAGTAGGAGATTGTAAATAATATCGTTACCATCTCTGAGTAATTCTTTGTCAGGAATTTCTGAAACCAGAATTATTAAATCTCCGGGTATTCCGTTGTGTTTACCTGCATTACCCTTGCCACTCATTGAGAGTTGCATGCCATCCATTACGCCAGCTGGGATATTTACTGTAATCACCTCTTCTCCATGTTCGATACCTTCGCCTGAACAGTGTTTACACTTATCTTTGATAATAGTACCCTCACCATGGCAGGTAGGACAGGTTGATCTAGATTGCATTGTGCCTAATATGGTCTGTTGGTTACGTATAACCGATCCCGATCCCTTACAAGTAGCACATGTCTCTGTACCACTGTTACCTTCGGCACCCGAGCCATGACAATGGCTACAAGCTATGTATTTCTTAACCTTGAATTTCTTTTCAGCACCAGTAGCTATTTCTTGAAGTGTCAGCTTAACCTTAACTCTAAGGTCTGAACCTTTGAATTTACGAGGTTGATTACCTCCTGATCCGTAACCTCCTCCGAAGCCACCAAATCCGCCAAAGCCTCCACCGCCATGACCACCAAAAACATCACCAAACATCGAGAAAATGTCATCCATAGACATTCCTTGACCACTAAAGCCACCGCCATAGCCGCCACCACCTGCAGCACCACCTACACCGGCGTGCCCAAACTGGTCGTAACGAGCACGTTTATCTTCGTTGCTTAATACTTCGTAGGCTTCTGCAGCTTCTTTAAATTTGTCTTCTGCTTCTTTATCATCCGGATTTTTGTCTGGATGATATTGAATGGCTTTCTTACGGTAAGCTTTTTTTATTTCATCGGCTGAAGCATCTTTAGCGACGTCCAGCACCTCATAATAATCTCTTTTAGACATATATTAATCCTTTATTTTACTCTCCAACAACAACTTTAGCATGACGAATAACTTTTTCATTGAGTGTGTAACCTCGTTGTACGCAATCAATTATTTTGCCTTTAAGCTCTTTAGAAGGAGCAGGAACTACAGCTATTGCTTCGTGAAAGTCTGTATTAAGAGGCATGTTGATTGTTTCAATAACTTTAACCCCATCTTTGTCTAATGTTTTCATTAGTTTATCATAGATAAGGTCTACACCTGTCTTTATGGCATCAATATCAGTTGCCGATTGCATGGTTTCGATAGCTCTTTCGAAGTCGTCAATAATTGGTAGAATATTGATAATACTTTTTTCTCCACCGTTAAGAATAAGTTCTGCTTTCTCTTTGAGTGTGCGTTTTCTGTAATTATCAAATTCAGCAGAAAGACGTAGATATTTGTCTTTCTGGTCTTCGATTACCTCTTGTAGCTCAGCTACTTCATCTTTTGGGTCTTCGATAGAGCTTTCATCTGATTCTTCTGTTGTAGAAGTTTGATCTACATCCTCGCATGTAGCGTTAACTTGTTCTAAGTTTTCTAGATTCTCATCTTTCTCGTTAGCCGATGTCTCCGTATTCTTATTCATATATTCGAGTATTATTTATTTCAACATGTTAATTCTGTACACATATATACAAAAAGTTTGCCATAGCGGTGGTAAACTCCAATTTATGTGCAAAGATAATGTTTTTATGTCAGAATGTCATTGTCAAGAGAATCTCTATTTGAGAGATTATGTGTACCTTTGCAACATTTGATAAAAATTAAATTTACAATTTTATAATGATAACAGTATCTAATGTTTCGGTTCAATTTGGTAAAAGAGTGTTGTTTAACGAAGTCAATCTTAAGTTTACCAATGGAAACTGCTATGGAATTATTGGTGCCAATGGTGCAGGTAAATCCACTTTTCTTAAAACTATTTCAGGGGAATTAGACCCTACAACAGGTACTATTACTTTAGGTCCCGATGAACGTCTATCTGTGTTGAGCCAGGATCACTACAAATGGGATGCTTATACAGTTCTTGATACCGTAATGATGGGACATACGATTCTTTGGGACATCATGAAGAAACGTGAAGAACTCTATGCTAAAGAAGATTTCTCTGATGAGGATGGCATGTTGGTTTCTGAGCTTGAGGAAAAATTTGCTGAACTCGATGGCTGGAATGCTGAAAGCGATGCAGCTTCTCTACTCAGCGGGCTAGGTATAAAAGAAGAACACCACTATACTTTAATGGGCGAATTGAGCGGTAAGCAAAAAGTACGTGTTATGTTAGCACAGGCACTTTATGGTGAACCAGACAACTTGCTACTAGATGAGCCTACCAATGATTTGGATATGGAAACAGTTCAATGGCTCGAAGAATATTTGGCCAATTGTGAACATACAGTATTGGTCGTGAGCCATGACCGTCACTTCTTAGACTCAGTTTCAACACATACCGTGGATATTGATTTTAGCAAAATTAATATGTTTGCTGGTAACTATAGCTTCTGGTATGAATCAAGTCAATTGGCACTTCGTCAACAACAAAATCAACGTGCTAAGGCAGACGAAAAACGTAAAGAACTCGAAGAATTTATTCGCCGATTTAGTGCTAACGTGGCAAAGAGTCGTCAGGCTACTAGTCGTCGTAAGATGCTTGAAAAGCTTAATGTTGACGAAATTAAACCCTCATCGCGTAAGTATCCAGGAATTATCTTTACCCCAGAGCGCGAACCAGGTAACCAAGTGCTTGAGGTATCCAACCTTTCGGCACAATTGAATGATGGTACTATTCTGTTTAAAGACATCAACTTCAACGTTGAGAAAGAGGATAAAATTGTATTCTTATCACGTGATCCACGTGCTATGACAGCCCTGTTCCAAATTATTAATGAAGAAGAACAACCTCTTACAGGAGAATTTAAATGGGGTGTGACGATCACAACTGCTTATCTTCCTCTTGACAATACTAAGTATTTTGAGTCGGAACTCAACCTCATCGATTGGCTAGGCCAGTTTAGCTCAGGTAATGATGTTTACCTCAAAAGTTATTTGGGACGTATGTTGTTCTCGGGTGAAGAGGTTCTTAAAAAGGTAAATGTGCTTTCGGGAGGTGAGAAAATGCGTTGTATGATTGCGCGTATGCAACTTAAGAATGCAAACTGTCTAATCTTAGATACACCAACCAACCACCTTGACCTAGAGTCAATCCAAGCATTCAATAATAACTTGAAGTCTTACAAAGGAAACGTTCTTTTTGCATCTCATGACCACGAGTTTATTCAAACCGTAGCTACTCGTATTATCGAATTAACTCCCAATGGAATAATTGATAAGATGATGGATTATGACGAATATATTCACTCAGAGCATATCCAAACCTTGAGAGCTAAGATGTACCAAGACTAAATTCTTTCCTAAAGATAAAGACATATATTATATATATATAAATGCAGCAACTCAAGCCTGAGTTGCTGCATTTTTGTTTGCTTTAGTTTAAAAGAAAATGACTTAGTCATTAGCTTAGAACCACTAGGTTGTCTACATCTTGCCAGTAGCTGGTTTGGATAGAACCTAACTTTGCTATTTACTAGTTAGCGTAGACTAATCTGTTTTCTGAATCTTGACCAAAAAGATTTTCTCCTATAGCTGTTATTTTATTTCCTAGCGCTTGCACTACGTCAAGAGAGTTACAGTTGATAAACGCACCAAAACCGATTGAGGTCAGCGAGGCGGGTAGCAAGAGTGTCGGGCCAAGTTTGTTGCAGTTGTCAAATGCGCGTAGACCAATAGTCTTTAAATTGTCAGGTAGATAGACTGTAAGTAGATTTGTCTTTTGGGCAAATGTGTATTCAGGAATTTCAGCTGTATTCGTATTCCTCATATCTATATAGACAAGATTAGTCATGTAGTCGCGTATGATTTTTAAATCATCGGCATCTGCTTGACCAGAGAGTGTGAGGAAATTTACATTTTTAGGTTGGATGCCTTGCTTTAATAATTCGTTGGCTAAATCATCGGTTTTATCCAGAATAATAGAAGCTCTTACAGGCTCGCTATCGATAATAGCAAAATGCTCCCAATTCTTCTTCTGGCTGTAATTTTCTCTACAACCAGCTGGTACAAAAATTGCAGTACGTTGTGGTGAGAGCGCATTCTCAGTCAGCGAAGGTGCTTCACCACCAGTACAAATCAAGATTTCTAAATTCGGGCAGTTGGCAAACGCAAATTTTTCGATAGATTTTAGACCCAATGGAAGGATTACCTTTTTGAGTGCTGTTCTTGGCACGGGGTTGTAGTCGGTCTGCTCTGAGAAGGCATGTGAAGGTACGCTGTTGGCAGTGTATACATGAAACTGGTCGAGTGTTCCCTTTTTGCCTACATAGTTTCTGATTTCTACCGCAGAAATATCTAAGACTTCGATGTTCTTAAAGTCATCTCTTAGATTTTTAAAGTCAATGGCATTAATTTTCCCCGTTAGGGTTAAATGTGTTACGTTTTTGGCTTCAGCTAGTGTTAGCTCAGAAATCAGAGTACCAGGCTTCTTGACAAATATTGCCTTACTATTTTTATCTTGTCCCATCGCAAGGGTTGGGAAGCCCATTGCTATCACAAGTAGTGATAGAAAGATTTTAGTTATCTTCATTAATTTAGGTTTTATTGTTCTATGTTTCTTATTGAAAGTTGAATTCGTTTTCGGCTTGTATCTATAGAAACTATTTTTACATGTAGTTGTTGGTGTATTTTTACGTATTTACTAGGGTCGGATACAAACTCATCAGCCATTTCCGAGAGATGTATCAGTCCATTCTCTTTAATCCCCAGATCTACAAAGGCCCCAAAATTGGTGATATTACCTACAATACCAGGCAGAATCATCCCCTCTCTTAGGTCTTCGATGGTGCGGATGTTAGGATCAAATTGAAAAACCTTGATCTGCTTGCGAGGATCTCTTCCAGGTTTCTTGAGCTCTTCCACAATATCATTAAGAGTGGGTAACCCTACCTCAGGAGTGACGTATTTATTGATGTCAATTTGGGCTTGAATTTCTTTATTGCCAATTAAGTCTTGAAGCTTACATTTTAAGTCCTTACTCATTTTTTGTACAACCGAATAGCTCTCAGGATGAACGGCGGTATTGTCGAGTGGGTTGCTACCCCCTCTTATTCTTAAAAAACCAGCAGCTTGCTCAAAGGTTTTAGCACCCATGCGAGGAACCTTTTTGAGTTCGACTCTTGAAGTAAATGGACCATTTTCACTGCGATAATCTACTATGTTTTGTGCCAATTGCGGACCAAGCCCTGAGATATAAGTTAATAAATAGGTGCTGGCTGTGTTGACATCAACGCCTACTTTATTAACACAGTTAATTACAGTTTGGTCTAGACTCTTTTTGAGTTTGGTTTGGTCGACATCGTGTTGGTATTGTCCGACACCTATTGATTTGGGATCAATCTTAACCAATTCGGCAAGTGGGTCGATTAATCGTCTACCAATGGATACAGCACCACGAACAGTTACATCGTAGTGGGGGAATTCTTCACGTGCAATTTTAGAAGCTGAGTAGATTGAGGCGCCTTGTTCGCTAACAACAAAAACCTGCAGTTCTCTGTCGTAGCTTTGGCTTGTGACAAATTGCTCTGTTTCTCTACTAGCTGTACCGTTGCCGATGGCTATGGCTTCGATTTTATAGGCCTCTACCATTTTACGTAATTTAGCAGCGGCCTCCGATTTCTTCATTGCAGGGGGGTGGGGGAATATGTTTTCGTTGTGCAAGAGGTTTCCTTGCGCATCCAAACAAACTACTTTACAGCCCGTTCTAAATCCTGGGTCTATTGCAAGTACTCTTTTTTGTCCTAGAGGAGAGGCTAGTAAAAGTTGTCTTAAGTTTTCTTTAAATAATTCTATTGAATCTTCATCTGCGTTTATTTTACTAAAGTTAGCAAACTCAGTTTCGATAGTTGGCTTTAAAAGACGCTTATATCCGTCATCAATAGCACGTTCTACTATGTCACTGTTTGTTCCACTTCCTTTTATGAGGTTTCGTTTAACTTTATCGATTAGGTCATCTTCGTAGTTGGCGTTGATTGATACGCGAACAATCTTTTCGGCCTCAGCTCTTCGCATGGCTAGTAAGCGGTATGATGCACATCTTTTAAGTGGCTCTGAGAATTCGAAATAATCTTGATATTTGATTCCTTCCGTCTCTTTACCTTTTATGAGTTTTGACTCTATTACAGCATATCTTTCGAAATGTTGTCTGGTAATGTTACGCACGGTCTCATTCTCATTAACCCACTCGGCTATAATATCTTGTGCACCATTGAGTGCATCCTCTTGAGATTGAACTTGCTCGTTGAAGTAGTTTTTCAAAACCATTTCATAATTCTCATTCTGTTTGAGGAAAATATGGGTCGCCAAAGGCTCTAATCCTTTTTCTCGTGCTATCTCTGCACGAGTTCTTCTTTTGGGTCGAAAAGGTAAATAGATATCTTCTAGTACAGGAAGTTCCCAAGTCTCTTCAATCCTTTTTCGTAGTGCATCTGTCAGTACACCCTGCTCTTCGATGGTGTTAAGTATGGTTGTTTTTCGTTTCTGAATTTCAGTTAACTCCTCCTGCTTGAGGGCGATGTTTTCGACTTGAACTTCATCTAAAGTCCCTGTAGCCTCTTTACGATAACGGCTAATAAAAGGGATGCTAGCACCTTCTTGAAGAAGCTTTATCGTATTTTCTACCTGCCATACGGGAATGCCTAGAGCAGTCGAAATCATATTATGAAAAAGTGTCATGTGTTGTTTTCTTAGTTATTTTCTCAAAAATACATATTAATTCTTACCAACGCTTATCTTTGTATTAAAACGAAAATCAAAAATCGATAGGATTTGTTAAGATTGTACAAGCAATTAACCAAATGACATGAAAAAAATAACAACTTATTTATCTCTTTGTTTACTCTTTATGTTTACAAGTCAAGCACAAGAGGTTCATTTAAAGCTTATAGTTACTAGTGATGTCCATGGCAATTATTTTCCCTACAACTTTATTGATCAGAAAGAGTGGGGTGGTAGTTTGGCACGTGTTCATCAGTATGTTGAAGAGCAAAGGGCCAAGTTGGGCGAGAATGTAATATTAATTGATAACGGAGATATTTTGCAGGGGCAACCTACAGCCTATTATTCCAACTTTATGGATACTACATCTACTCATATCTGCGCTTCTATCATGAACTACATGAAATATGATATTGGTAATGTAGGTAATCACGACGTAGAGACTGGTCGTAATGTTATGGAGCGTTGGATTGCTGATTGTAAATTCCCTGTTTTAGGAGCTAATATCATCGACACGCAGAGTGGAGAACCTCTTTTACCTCCTTATAAAATTATAGAACGTGGTGGCGTTAAGATCGCTGTATTAGGACTCATTACACCCGCTATTCCTGTTTGGCTACCCGAAAACCTTTGGAAGGGCTTACGATTTGATGATATGGAGCAAACTGCTGCAAAATGGATTCAAACCATACAAGAGTTGGAACAACCCGATGTTGTGGTTGGTGTTTTCCATGCGGGGCAACATCCTAAGCAGATGGGGAAATACCTTGATAATGCATCGGTACTCGTTGCTGAAAATATACCTGGTTTTGATGTAGTCGTTTTTGGTCACGATCACATAAAGGAGTGTAAGCAGGTTGAAAATGTTGGTGGTGACCCTGTGTTGGTCATCAATCCTGCCAATAATGCTTTTTTTGTAGGCGATGTTGATATCAAATTGAGCTTTGATCAAAACAGCTTGGTCGATAAGGAAGTCTCAGGTAAATTGGTTAACTTAACTAATTCGGAGGTTAGCAAGGCTTTTATGAAGCACTTCAAAAAAGAATATAAAACGATTGAGCGTTTTGTTACTGCCAAAATTGGAACCTTTGAGAACACCATCAGTACCCGTGATGCTTATTTTGGATCTTCGGCTTTTGTTGACTTAATACATTCACTACAACTCGAGATTACTGGTGCCGATATATCTTTTGTTGCTCCTCTGTCTTTCGATGTCGAAATAGCAGCAGGTGATGTGTTTGTAAGTGATATGTTTAATCTCTATAAATATGAGAATACGCTTTATGTAATGGAGCTGAGTGGACAAGAGATAAAAAATTATCTAGAGATGTCGTATGACTTGTGGACTAATCAGATGAAGAGCCCTAACGATCCACTCTTACTCTTAAAAGAAACCCCTTCTGGTAGAGACGAGCGGACTGTATTTAAAAATATGACCTATAATTTTGATTCTGCTGCGGGCATCAACTATGAAGTTAACGTAACCCAAGAGCGAGGGCATAAAATCAGTATATTGAGTATGGCTGACAATACACCTTTTGATCTGAACAAAACTTATCGTGTTGCATTAAACTCTTATAGAGGTAACGGTGGCGGAGAATTATTAACTAAAGGTGCTGGCATTGCGCACAAGGATTTAACCAGTAGAATAGTCTTTTCAACCGATAAGGATCTTCGCTATTATTTGATGGAAGAGATAAAGAAGAAGAAGCAGATGAATCCTCAGCCTCTAAATCAGTGGAGGATGGTGCCAGCCAATTGGGTAGAACCTGTAGCTGCTCGGGAATACAAATTACTATTTGGAGATAAAAACGACTAAAACAGAATCTTATGATTGATCATACTAATTTAAAAAAAGAAAGATATGTAGCTCTTTTAGCACAGCTCAGAGAGTTATTGTCCGATGAAACCAATTTGATTGCCAATATGGCAAACATGAGTGCGGCTTTGTATGCCGAATTCAAATTTCATTGGGTAGGTTTCTATTTGGTCGAAGGCGATGAATTGGTATTAGGTCCTTTTCAAGGGCCTGTTGCTTGTACTCGCATCCCTAAGGGAAAAGGAGTCTGTGGTAAAGCTTGGGAAAAAGGTGAAACACAAATTGTAGACAATGTAGAAGAGTTCCCTGGACATATCGCTTGTAGTCCTTATTCAAAATCGGAAATTGTCATACCTATGAAAAAAGATAATAAAATCATTGGAGTGCTTGATATAGATAGTGACGAGTATAGTTTCTTTTCTAAGGAAGATGAGTTGTATCTTTCTGCCATGTTATTTCTTTTGTATAAATAGTTTAATAAATATAGTTTCAGTATAAAACATTCTCTTATCTTTGTTCATTCTAAATAAGAATTGGGAGTGAATCAAAGAAAGAGAGTTAGATTAGTGTTCTTTTTGGTAGGTCTATTTGTGACTTACTGCATGGGGAGAGCCGCTTTTCTTCATATCCACTACATAGATGGGGTAATGGTTGCACACTCGCATCCATTCTCCCATTCAGAGCATCATACGCACTCCACAGTTGACTTTACCTCAATAGATAGGTTGACTGGTTTGCAAGTGGTTCTTTTGGCTTTCTTTACATTTTTAGCTAAGCCGTATCGCCCAGTTTTAGTCTTTAAAACTCGTTCGTGCGATATTTTATTTCAAGATGTTGCCTTAGTCCAATTCCCTAAAAGGGGCCCCCCCTTATTTGTTTTAAGATTAAAGTTGAAACTACTTTTCGCTGACGATGAAAAGTGTGTATTAGTCAAAAACAAATAACAAAAAACAAGATGAAACATATTTTACTATTCTTGTTGGCATTGGTGTGTATCAATGTCAATAGTATAGCTAATACCCCAAAAGTAAAATTTGGGGTAATTCAAGGTCGTATTCAAGAAAAAAGGAGTCACGAATCTATTCCTTATGCTGCTGTTCAATTACTAGGTCATGGGACAGGAGTAGTCTCCAATGACGATGGCGATTTTATTCTAACCGACTTGTCTTTAGGTAAGTATAAATTAAAGATTCAGGCCTTAGGATATCGGTCTAGTGAAGTTGAAGTAACCGTTTCTGCTTCGGGACCGACAATAACGACTGTTAACTTAGAAGAAGAGAGCTTTATGGTTGACGAAATTGTAGTGTCTGCCAATCGTAATGAAGTAAGTCGTCGTAATGCTCCTGTGGTAGTCAATGTGATGAATACAAAACTTTTTGAAATGGTTAACTCTACCGACCTGGCCAAGTCTCTTAATTATCAATCGGGTTTACGTGTAGAAAATAACTGTCAAAATTGTGGTTTTCCACAAGTACGAATTAATGGGCTAGAGGGTCCTTATTCGCAAATTCTGATTAATAGCCGACCTGTTATCAGTGCTCTTTCGGGTGTTTATGGACTTGAGCAAATTCCCGTAAATATGATTGAACGTGTGGAAGTAGTTCGTGGAGGTGGTTCTGCTCTTTTTGGTGCGAATGCCGTAGGTGGAACCATTAATATAATCACAAAAGATCCTGTAAATAACTCTTTTCAAGTTTCGAGTACACTCTCTAGTCTTAACGGAAAGTCGATAGAACAATATGTTGGGGCGAATGCCTCGCTTGTGAGCAAAGATAACACCTATGGTATTGCACTTTATCAAGCTTATCGTAATCGTAACTCTTACGATGCCGATGGCGATGGTTTTACCGAACTAGGCAAAATAAACATGAATACCTTTGGTATGCGTGGTTATTATCGTCCTTCGACTATGGGTAAGCTTAGTCTAGAATATCACACGACCAATGAATTTAGACGAGGTGGTAATATGCTTGATAAGCAACCGCACGAATCCGATGTTACTGAGCAAACGAAGCATGTCATAAATTCGGGAGGTTTCAATTACGATCATTTTTGGAATGAATACAATCAAAAGCTCTCAGTGTATGGTTCTATTCATCATACCGATCGTAATAGCTATTATGGAGCTCAGCAAGACCCTGACGCCTATGGCAAGACAGATGATTTAACTTGGGTGGCAGGGAGCATGTTTGTTAATAAGTTTGATAAACTTCTTCTAGCACCAGCTACATTAACTGCTGGTGTTGAGTATCAAAATAACGATATGCACGATGTGATGCTCGGTTACGAAAGAGATATGCGTCAAAAAATACATATTTGGGGTGGCTTTATTCAGAACGAGTGGGAGTGGGACAAATTTAATTTATTAGTTGGAGGACGTTTGGATAAGCATAATCTAATTGATAAACTGATTTTTAGTCCACGTGTAAATCTGCTTTATAAGCCTACAGATGCTTTTCAAGCCAGATTAACTTATTCAACAGGTTTTAGAGCACCACAAGCTTACGATGAAGATTTACATGTCGCCGCAGTAGGTGGTGAAGGAGTTCAAATAAAACTAGCCGATAACCTAAGAGAAGAGCGATCAACTAGTTATAGTGGATCTATTGATTGGACTACCTATTTTGGGCATTGGCAAGCAAGCTTGTTATTGGAAGGTTTTTATACCGATCTTCGCCATGTTTTCGTACTAGAGGATTTGGCTAATATTGATGGAATCATCTATAAAGAACGTCGTAACGGTAGCGGAGCCCGTGTTTATGGTCTGAATCTAGATGGTAAGATTGCCCATGGTCGTGACTTAATGTTACAGGTAGGTTTTACTGCTCAACGCAGTCGTTACAAGAAACCTGAAGTGTGGACTTCTCCTGAAGATGAAGAACAACTTTTTACACGAAATATGCCACGTACTCCTGATTATTATGGATACTTCACCCTAACTAGCAATTTTTGGATGGCATTTGATTGGTCAATTTCTGGGGTTTATACAGGTAAAATGGATGTACCTCACATGAAGGGTTATATTGAGGAAGCTCGCATGGAACGTACGCCTACCTTTATGGAACTAGGCACTAAGCTAGCCTATAACTTCAAGTTGAAAGAGAACCTAAGCTTACAGATAAATGGTGGAGTTCAAAACATTTTTAATCAGTTTCAACGAGATTTAGATAAGGGTACATTTAGAGATTCAGGATATTTTTATGGTCCAACACAACCACGAACATACTTTGTGGGTTTGAAAATCAGTAATTGATAATTATAGTTTAGCTCATTTTGGCTAAGCATCTATTATAATAAGAGGGTTATATAGTTTATTGCTATATAACCCTCTTACTGTTCTATCATTTTATTTCAAACTCTATAGTGTTGAAGCCCTTACTCTACTTAGTGTTTCGGGTGTGATATTCAAATAGGAAGCGATATGTATTAGAGGTGCTCGCTTGATTACCTCTGGTTGAGTTTCGAGGAGTTTAATGTACTTCTCATTCGCAGTATTAAATCTCCATTCATATGCTTTTTGCTGTGAAACAATCAGTGAAAACTCCAAGACCTTTCGATAAAACATGTTTATTTCCCAGTCTTGTTTTGTCTGCTCTAATAAATCTTGGTAGGTTAGCTTATACATCTTAAGATCTTCTAGAGCTTCAGCAAAAATTGCGTTAGGCTTGCCCAATATTGTGCTTTCAAGGGAAAACACCAAGCATCCTTCGTATGAGAAGTGTTCGGTAATGCTTTTCCCATCTTTTATATAAACCTGTCTTAGTAGACCCTTGCCAACTAAATATAGATCCTTGCAAATTTCACCAACCGGCATAAAAGTATTACCTTTTTTGATTTTAATTGGTTCTACCAGTTGCATTAAGCGTCTTCTTGCCTGTACGCTCATCTCTTTGTATCTGGAGTTGGCAACCTTGTTTACTGTTTCTTCAAGAAGGATGTCATTAATCATAGTTTAAACTCTTTGAATTTGTTTTACCCCTTTTACCCCTTTTAGCTTTTTAATAAGAACGTTGAGCTTGCTTGTATCGCCTACCATGATAGTTAGGTTTCCCGAGAATAAACCATCGTGTGAGTCTATACCCATAGCTCGCAATAAGATGTTTGGCTCTTTGGATATAATTGAGGTTATATTAGTTACTATACCGATATCATCGTGACCTATAACTCTTAAGGTTATAGGATATTGTGTACCAATAGATTTTCCAGCCCACTGGGCTTTAATTATTCTATAGCCAAATCGGTTAAACAATTGATAGGCGTTAGGACAGTCCGTACGATGTACTTTGATTCCTCCAGATACCGTTATGAAACCGAATACTTCGTCTCCATATATTGGGTTGCAACATTTGGCGAGGCTATATTTAATTCCTTTTAGGTCTTGATCGATAACCAAAACATCTTCTCTTGGTGCTTTTTCGTCAAGTTGATACTGTAAATCGAAATTTTCAGCACTTCGATGTACTATCTCATCTGCTATACTTTCTTGCTTATGAAGCATCTCGTTATACTTTTCAATTACCTGATTGATATCGAGTGTTTCATTGGCTATGTCCTGTAAAAATAAGGTGTTAGTCTTGTAACCTAGCTTTTTGATAAGTCGCATCATCACCGACTCGTCATATTCTATTTTCCTATTTTTAAACTTGCGATTCAAAGTCTCTTTGGCAAACTCAACTTGCAAAGACTGATCTTCTTTGAGTGTCTTGCGTATCTTATTTTTAGCCTTTGAGGTAGTTACTATCTTGAGCCAATCTTGTTTGGGCTTCTGAGCATTGGATGTTAGTATTTCTACTTGATCTCCACTCGTTAGCTTTTGTCGGATTTGTACATTGCGTCCATTGACCTTAGCCCCAATACATTTACATCCTACATTGGAGTGAATATGAAAAGCAAAGTCAAGTACAGTTGCACCTTTAGGTAGTTTAAATAAATCCCCCTTAGGAGTGAAAACAAACATTTCATCGTCATATAGGTCCATTTTAAATTGGTCCATGACTTTCATAGAGTCGTTATTTTCTGAGCCTTCAAGAGCCTCACGAACGGAAGTTAACCAATCGTCTAAACCTGATTCACCCTTGACTCCTTTGTATCTCCAGTGAGCAGCAAGTCCGCGTTCAGCCACATCATCCATGCGCTGAGTTCTTATTTGTACCTCTACCCATTTACCTTGAGGCCCCATAACTGTGATGTGGAGCGACTCATAGCCATTGCTCTTGGGTATAGAAAGCCAATCACGCAACCTTTTAGGGTTGGGTTGATACATATCAGTAACAATGGAGTAGACTTGCCAGCAGTCTTGCTTTTCTTTAGCATATTCGGCATCTAAGATGATTCGAATAGCAAAGAGATCGTATATATTCTCAAAGGGTGTTTGCTGTTTCTTCATTTTATTCCAGATGGAATGAATGGTTTTCGTTCTCCCTTTTATTTCATATTTCAACCCTGTTCTAGCTAATGCCTCGTCAATGGGTTGAATAAATTCTGCAATATATTTATCACGTGAAGACTTGGTTTGGTTGAGCTTATCCCTAATGTCATAGTAAACTTCACTATCTCTATATTTCAAGGATAAGTCTTCAAGTTCTGATTTCAGTTTATAGAGGCCTAGTTTATGTGCCAGTGGGGCATAGAGATATGCAGCTTCAGTAGCTACTTGAAGGCGTCTGTCCAAATCATTCGTATCTCTAACCTCACGCATCACATTTACTCTATCGGCAATCATAATTAAGATTACACGCATATCCTCAGCAAATGATAGGAGTAAGTTTCTGAAATTTTCCGACTCAACCACAGGACTTTTATCGTATAGTTCGCTCGTTTTTACCAGACCATGCATAATCTTAGTTACATCTTCTCCATAATACTTTTCTACAACATCAAAGGTTATATAGCCTGATTTTACGGCATTATGCAATAATATACCGATTAGGCATGAGCCCTTAATCCCCACCTCTTCAGAAACAATGTAGGCTGTACGCATAGCGTGCAGAATTGGGTTCGCGTTAAATGGAGTTCTTTTTAAAACTCCAGACTTTGCGATATTAATTAGTGTCTCTTTTAATCTATTTATAGATTGGAGTGAAACACTATTACCAGCCGAAAGACGTAATTCCTTGTATAGACTAAGAAACTCTATGCGTTCTTTCGGGGTAAAAAAAGTAAGCTTTTCCATGATTATCTTTGCATTTTGATATGTCCGCTTGGTAAATTTAATCTTTTTAATTGGGTGCTCAACCTAAATTTAAAATTTAAATTTGTAGTTTTGGTTCTATCAACTATTAAAACACTTTAAATTATGATTAACACTCAAGATGAAATATTTTTAAGAAACAAAGGTATTTCTATGCACACCGTAAATAAGCAACTTGATCAATTTAAGTCAGGTTTCCCGTTGTTGAAAATTAGTCGTGCTGCTTCAGTAGGCGATGGTATTCTTCAGTTGACTGAAAGTGAAATTAAGCATTACCAAGAAATTTGGAATAATTATGTAAACAACAAACACAGAATATCCAAATTTGTTCCTGCCTCGGGTGCTGCAAGTCGTATGTTTAAAGATCTATTCGAGTTCTTAGATGCATCTTACGATGTACCTCAATCCAAATTTGAATTGGAGTTTTTTGATAATATTGAACGGTTTTCATTCTATACCACCCTCAATGCGATTTTGCTTAAATACCTATATAAAGATATTCCCACTTTGAAAAAAGAGGGGCAGTTTAAACCCATTGTTCAGTATCTACTGAACGAAGAAGGTTTAAACTATGGGCAGCTACCCAAAGGGTTGCTATTGTTTCATAGATATGAAGATGGTGTGCGTACAGCTATTGAAGAACATCTTGTGGAGGGTGCACAGTATGCTAAAATGCATGATGGCGTTGTTAACCTTCACTTTACGGTTTCGGGTGAGCATAAAGAACTATTTGAAGCCTTACTTGATAGATTGGTCCCCAAATATGCGGAGAAGTTTCAGGTGAGCTACAATATTAGTTTCTCAGAGCAAAAAAGCAATACTGATACGATTGCTGTTGATCTAGAAAACCAACCTTTTAGGGTTGATGGTGAAATATTATTCCGTCCTGGAGGTCATGGTGCATTGATCGAAAATCTTAACGACTTAAGGAGCGAAGTTGTATTTATTAAAAATATAGATAATGTTGTTCCTGATCATCTTAAGCCTGCGACTCAGGTTTATAAGCAAGTTATCGCTGGTGTACTGGTGGAGCTGCAACAGCAAATATTTTCTTATCTGGAGCTTCTTGAAAGCGGTAAATACACCCATGAGCAGGTATTAGAAGTTTTGCAGTTTACGCAGAAAAGTTTGCACTGTAAAAACCCCGAAACAAAAGACTTAGACGATTCCGAATTGGTTATTTACTTGATCAGTAAGTTGAATCGTCCGATACGTGTTTGTGGAATGGTTATGAATGTTGGGGAGCCAGGTGGAGGACCCTTCTTTGCTTACAATAGTGACGGCACTGTATCACTTCAAATATTGGAAAGCTCGCAAATTGATATGAATAATGTTGATTATGTACGAATGTTTAATGAAGGCACCCATTTTAATCCTGTAGATTTGGTTTGTGGATTATATAATTATAAAGGTGACAAGTTTGATCTTCAAAAGTTCGTTGACCCTAAAACTGGCTTTATCTCTTTGAAGTCAAAAAATGGTGAGCCTCTTAAGGCACTTGAGTTACCAGGACTTTGGAATGGTGCAATGAGTGATTGGAATACTATCTTTGTAGAGGTTCCTCTAGCAACTTTTAATCCTGTAAAAACGGTAAACGACTTACAAAGAAAAGAGCATCAACCTGAAGTGAGACTTTAGTTGAGTTTTGTGTGATTTGATATTAAGCAGCAGTTTCAGAATACAGGAATTGTTGCTTAGTTATTCTTACTAATTTGTAAAGTAATAATAATCGAAACCTCTTTCGAAATATAGTAAGTAAAAGTGGTTTTAAATGAAACTATTTTGTTGGCAATTTTACAAAACTATCCAATATTCATAAAATAATAAGGAGTTATATAGTAGTCATATACGGTGGTATTGTGCTACTTATACAGGGTTTAAAGTATAAAATACTAGAAATTTAACTTTCTTAATCATTTATAAGTGTAAGTTACGATTGGTTTCGTTTTATTGTTTATAGATTTGTAAATATGCATTACGTTAATGAACTCTATTGAATGGTGTTTGTTAGAATAATATTGTGTGCAATAACTAGAATATAATATAAAATGCTATGTCGAAATTAATAGGACGCATTTCTCAGGTGATAGGACCTGTTGTTGATGTTTATTTTAATATAGGAGAAGGGGAAGATGATAGCTTGCCTAGCATTCATGATGCGTTAGAAATTGAGCGTCCTGATGGTAAAACTCTTATTGTGGAGGTTCAACAACACATCGGAGAGAACACAGTAAGAACTGTGGCTATGGATACAACAGATGGTCTTCAAAGAGGGTTGCCAGTTAAAAATACGGGTAGACCTATAACAATGCCAATTGGTGATCAAACCAAAGGGCGTTTAATGAATGTTGTAGGTGCTTCTATTGATGGCTTACAAGCTTTAGGACGTAAAGGTGCTTATCCCATCCATCGTGACCCACCTAAGTTTGAAGATTTAACGACTGTACAAGAAGTTCTTTTTACAGGTATTAAAGTAATTGACTTATTACAGCCTTATTCTAAGGGTGGTAAGATCGGATTGTTTGGTGGTGCTGGTGTTGGTAAGACAGTTCTTATTATGGAGCTGATCAACAATATAGCAAAACGTCAAAATGGATTTTCGGTTTTCGCTGGTGTAGGTGAACGTACTCGTGAGGGTAATGACTTGCTTCGTGAAATGATTGAATCTGGCGTTATTCGTTATGGTGAAGAGTTTAAGAAAAGTATGGAAGAGGGACATTGGGACCTCTCTAAAGTAGATTATAAAGAGGTTGAAAAATCTCAAGCAACTCTGATCTTTGGTCAGATGAATGAACCTCCTGGCGCACGTTCTTCTGTGGCATTATCTGGTTTAACTGTTGCTGAAGCTTTTCGTGATATGGGTGGTAAGGACGGTGGTTCTCGAGATATCCTTTTCTTTATTGATAATATTTTCCGTTTTACTCAGGCAGGTTCTGAGGTGTCGGCTCTATTGGGTCGTATGCCTTCAGCTGTGGGATATCAACCTACTCTTGCTTCTGAAATGGGTGCTATGCAAGAGCGTATTGCTTCAACAAAGAGCGGTTCTATTACTTCGGTTCAGGCAGTGTACGTTCCTGCCGATGACTTGACTGACCCTGCTCCTGCAACAACATTTACTCACCTTGATGCTACCACAGTATTAAGTCGTAAGATTACTGAGATGGGTATCTATCCTGCGGTTGATCCTTTAGAGTCTTCTTCTCGTATTCTAGATCCACACATTGTTGGTAAAGAACACTACGAAACAGCTCAGCGTGTGAGTCAAATCCTTCAGCGTAATAAAGAACTTCAAGATATTATTTCTATCTTGGGTATGGATGAACTCTCTGATGAGGATAAACTTACCGTAACTCGAGCTCGTAAAGTTCAGCGATTCTTCTCACAGCCTTTCTCAGTTGCAGAACAGTTTACTGGTGTTCCTGGAGAGATCGTTTCTATTGAGGATACCATTAAAGGGTTTAATATGATTTTGGAGGGTGAAGTAGATTACCTACCTGAGTCAGCCTTTATGAATGTAGGTACCATAGAACAAGCTATCGAAAAAGGTGAACGCCTGATAGAAGAAGCTAAAAAATAATCCATTATGATGAAGTTGAGTATATTATCTCCCGAAAAAGAGCTCTTTAAGGGTGAGGTGAGAGAAGTCCACCTACCCGGAACTAAAGGGAACTTCATGATTTTAAATAATCATGCTCCAATCATCTCATCTTTGCATGAGGGTGTGGTTAAATATTTAACCACTGATGGGGTGGAGCATACTCTTGAAATCGAAGAGGGATTCGTTGAAGCACATAACAATATTATATCGGTATGTGTTTCTTAAGATAACTGAATATGAGAAAAATATTGGGTCTGAAATTAATCCTGTTTACAGCAGTGATTACAGGAATAGGTTGGCTTGCCTTGTCGTATTTTCAACCAGGTTTTAGCTTTAAATTATTTGTTACTGTTCCTCTGTTTTTAGGTCTTATAGAATCTGGTGTTATCCTATTTATTAATAAGTATCTTCAAAATAATGGAGAAGGTGCGGAGCGTTATGTCTTTATAAATAAACTTATTAAAGTTGCTTTATCTTTAGCATTCATTTTGATTGTATATATGAGATTAGGGCTTGATAAAACATTCGTTATCGTATTCGTAATATATTATTTTGCGTATATCGCATTTGAAAGTTGGCTCTTTATACGTTGTAACAGAGAGTTGATTCAAAAAACAGAGTAACATGAATAGATCAATAAAACATAGATATCGGCTTTTGTTTCTGACCGTATTATCACTTTTGTTTATACTTCCTCAAAAAGGAGTAGCACAAGACGATAAGCAGCAGTTGGATATGGAAGAAATTGTTTTCGGACATATGGGGGATTCTTACGAGTGGCATGTTGCTACGCTGGGCGAAAACCTAGAATTATCAATACCCCTACCGATTATAGTCTATAGCTCTACCACAGGTTGGAATATGTTTCTTTCTTCTAAGTTAGAGCATGGACAAACTTACAAGGGCTTTAAGATTTCAGAAAAAGGAACTGACCATCAAGATAAAATTGTTGAGAAGATTGATGGGATTTGGGTTAGGCCGACTCTCGATTTATCGCTGACTAAAATGGCCTTAGCTTTGATCTTAAATGCATTATTACTCGCAGTAATTG
>QXGG01040250.1_pt1 | contig 49119 bp, 49 predicted proteins | sample 1982491 | NCBI WGS metagenome assembly QXGG01 (sample SAMN09924614, study PRJNA488089) | Wastewater metagenome, whole genome shotgun sequencing project. | isolation source: South African research farm wastewater | place: South Africa: Irene, Agricultural Research Council, Animal Production...
ACGGCTCCTCCGCTTCCCGACGAGACAGCCCCTCCGACCACTGTTCGCTCCTCGAAGCATTATCCGGTCTTCGCTCTCGGTGATTCGGTGATGAAGGGTGCCGCGCGCGAGCTGAAGGCTCTCGGCGCCGTCGTGGACGCCGAACAGGATCGACAGGGACGCAATGGCGCGGACATCTTTCAGCAGTTGAAAGACCTCAACGTCACGATGGACGCGGCGGTGGTCCATCTCGGAACCAATGGGTCGATCAAGAAAGAGACGATGGATCGGCTCTTGAGGGCACTAGCGGATGTTCCAAAAGTCGTGTTGCTCACCGGCAAGGCGAATCGACCGTGGACCGTCCCGAACAATGAAATGATTCGGAATCTTCCTCTCGAATACCCGAACGTCATCGTCGTGGATTGGGAGCGGGAAGTCCAGAACTGCGTCGGAGCGTGCCTGACCCGAGATGGGATCCATCTCGACACGGACGGCCGCGTGTTCTACTCCGAATTGATCTTCCGAGCGCTCGGCCGTCTGTGACGGCCGTGAATTGTCGCCGTCTGTGACGGCCGTGAATTGTCGCCGTCTGTGACGGCCGTGAATTGTCGCCGTTTGTGACGGACGTGAATTATCGCCGTCTGTGACAACAGGTTCGACGTCTATTTTTCTCGCCGGTGTCGGGATGGGCGTACTGTTGTCGTCATGACCTCCCCAGTACGTGTTGCAGTGACCGGCGCCGCCGGTCAGATCGGCTACAGCTTGCTCTTTCGCATCGCCTCCGGTGCGATGTTGGGCCCGGACACCAAGGTGATTCTCCAACTCCTGGAGATCACGCCTGCTCTCAAAGCCCTCGACGGCGTGCGCATGGAACTCGATGACTGTGCGTTCCCGCTTCTCGAGGGCATCGTTGTCACCGATGACGCCAATACGGCTTTCGGAGATGCAGATGTCGCATTGCTGGTCGGTGCCATGCCCCGCAAAGCCGGAATGGAGCGCGCCGATCTGCTGAGCGCCAACGGCGGAATCTTCAAGCCGCAGGGTGAGGCATTGGCGCGCAGTGCCAAGCGCGATGTGAAGGTGCTCGTCGTCGGCAATCCGGCCAATACGAATGCTCTCATCGCCCAGATGAACGCATCATCACTCGATCCGCGGCGATTCACTGCAATGACCCGTCTCGACCACAACCGCGCGATCACCCAGCTCGCTCAGAGATTGAACGTCCCGGTGACGGCTGTGAAGAAGATGACGATCTGGGGCAACCATTCCACGACCCAATATCCGGATCTTCTCCACTGCGAAGTGAACGGGAAGAACGCCTATGAGGCCGTCGGAGATCATGCTTGGGTGGATGAGACCTACATTCCGTCCGTTGCCAAACGAGGCGCTGCGATCATCGAAGCCCGTGGTGCATCGTCGGCGGCATCTGCTGCCAATGCTGCGATCGACCACATCCGCTCCTGGTCGCTCGGAACGCCCGGAGGGGACTGGGTGTCGATGGCCGTTCCGAGTGACGGCAGCTATGGCGTTCCAGAGGGTCTGATCTCGAGCTTTCCGTGCGTGTGTCGCAATGGCGACTACGAAATCGTCCAGGGTTTGGAGATCGACGATTACAGCCGAGCCAAGATCGCTGCGTCAGCAGCCGAGCTCGCAGATGAGCGTCAAGCCGTCCAAGATTTGAATCTGATCTGACCCGACGTCCGCTGGGATGGATCAGCTGACAGCGACCTGACAGGCGATCATCATCATCTGATCGACTCCCTTTTTCAGATCCTCATCGGAGATTCGCTCGACGTTGCCGGCCTCGGGTTCGATCACATCGCTCACGGTCATCATGGCGAGGGCTTCGATGCCCTTCACGGTCGCGATCGTGTACATCATCGCGGCCTCCATTTCGACTCCGAGGTGGCCGAGTTTGCGCCACAAGGCGAACGTGTTCGGATCCGGGTCGTAGAACAGGCCGCTCGTCACGATCGACCCGATGAACACCCGGTCGCTCACGGATCGGCTGAGGCGGGCGGCTGTCTCGACGAGGGAAAATGTGGCACTCGGGGCGAAACCCTCCATGCCGGCATAGCGCACCGGGGTGCGGTCATCGGCCGAAGCGGCGATGCCGATGACGGTGTCGGCCATTCGGAGATGCTGTTGCAGTCCTCCGCACGTGCCCACTCGGATCAGCCGAGTCGCGCCGAGCATGGTCAATTCCTCGAAGACGATGCCCGAGCTGGGGGCGCCCATGCCGGTCGACTGCACGCTGATCGGCCGTCCTTGGAAAGTGCCCGTGTAGCCGAGCATGCCCCGCTCTTCGTTCACGAGCCGGGCTCCGACATCGAAGAACTTCTCAGCAATGTACGTTGCCCGTCGGGGGTCACCGGGGCACAGGACTGCGGGGGCGTAATCGCCGGGTTCGGCGCGCAAATGGATGGGCATATGTGAACAGTAGGGCGGGTGCGGGCTGAATTCGTGACAAGAACTCGAAGCATCGACGGTGCCTGATCAGGCGGTTTGTGTGCGGACTACTTGCACAACCCGTCCAATATGGGCGAGAATGACAGCAATGTAATTACACAGGTGGTCATCTACAGGCGCGGAGCAGATGTCCCACCCTCGATGGGCCCAAGGGTCGGATGCGGACAGGCAGATGAACGAAGTCACCGGAGATCAGAACTGGCAGGATCAAGCGAACTGCCTCGGAGTCGACCCGGATCTCTTCTTCCCCGAGAGAGGTGCATCGACCCGTGAAGCCAAGGAAGTCTGTCGAGGTTGTGTGGTCCGCATGGACTGCCTCGAATACGCCCTTGTGAACGGTGAAAAGTTCGGCATCTGGGGTGGATTGTCCGAACGTGAGCGACGTCGTCTGCGTCGCCAGCGGGCGCAGTCCACTCGCACGACCGCCACCGCCTGACGAGTTCATTCGCTTCGTCAAGAAGACCCGCTGAACCGTTGCAGACGGCCCTCGATCGTCCGCTCGGGTGACAAGTCGAGAACCTCCCAAAGGCTTTGCGTCGTTCGATCCAGCACAGCCTGAGGAACGAGCCCAACGAGCTCACATCGTTCGATTCGGGCAGTTGTCCCTTCGATCAGCTCACAAGCTCGTGTGTACACGTGCTCGGGTCCTGTATCGATCGGGTCGATGAGATTCATGCTGACTTGGAACGATGCGCCCACCCGCAGGGCAAGTGTGCGCACGGCTGCCGAACGCATGGAATTGGCCAGACGCGTCACGGTTTCTGCGCCGCTCGGGTCGTTGATCCAGATGTTGTAGGCAACGAGCACAGGTCGGGCACCTACGCAGATCGCTCCGGCAGTGGGGTGGGGACGATCGGGGCCGACATCGGGTCGCAGTGACGTCCAGGCGCGTTTGCGTATCTCCGGGAGGGTCCGCGCCTCGATCAGCGAACCGTGGGCACTGCCATAGAGAAAACACGGGACACCGAGCGAATCGGCAGCCCATTCGGCGAACGACTGCCGAGCTTGCAGGGCATCGTCCATCGACGAGTCGAACAGGGGAACGAAAGGCACGACGTCGATGGCACCGATCCTCGGGTGGACACCGTCGAGATGCCGCCCGAGATCGATGATGTCGATGGCGCGCCGTGCCAGCGAGCGCACCGCGTTCTCGCCGACGAGGGTGAACACGCTGCGATGGTGATCTGCATCGGTATGCACGTCGAGGAGGTCGGCTCCGCAGACGGCCTCCAGATCGCCGAGGACCCTCGAGTCCCGGCCTTCGCTGACGTTGACCACGCATTCGAGCACCCGTTCACTTTGGCAGGTTCCCGCGCAGTTCAGGTCGCGATTCTCAGTGGTACCCTGACGGCATGTTTGCTGGCTTGTTCGATGGACCCGAGTTGATCGTGGTCCTGGTCGTCGTCCTGGTCCTCTTCGGCGGATCTCAGATCCCGAAGTTGGCCCGGAATCTGGGTCAGGCCCAAAAAGAGTTCAAGAAAGGACTCGACGAGGGCAAAAAGGACTCCGACAGTCCCTCTGCTGGCTGATCGAAGCTCAGAGAGCCTGAACTTCGAGGCGTCGTCGCTTCGCGATCCGGCGTCGTTCACGCTCGCTGCAGCCGCCCCACACCCCGTGGTCGATGTGGTTGACCAGGGCGTACTCGAGGCACTCCGCCGTCACTGGGCACGTCGCGCAGATCTTGCGAGCCCGATCCACACCCACGCCGTCGCTCGGAAAGAAAGTGTTGGGTGGATATGCCCGGCACGAACCTTGGGCCATCCACTGTGCGGTGGTTTCATCATCCATGTGTCGATCATCTCCTTGTGCGAAGAGGAGTTGTCCGCTTCGCCCGACGAGAGGACGGATCCTCGCGCTCGTTCCATCAGACGATGCAGAACGGACTCGAGTTCCCGACCACTGCCAGTCAAGCACGACCCTGTCGGCAGAGCCAGTCATGGACCGATCAAGATCTGTGGAAACACCGATATCCTTTCGTTTTCCGGGGTTCTGTGCCTGATGACACGCTCATCGTCACCTGCCCATCGGATGAATCGAGGAGTACCCATGACCGATCACCAAACGTCTCAAGAACCATCACGGGCTCACGTCCGGATCGTGTTTCTCGGTCCTGTGGCGCCGCATTGGGACGTCGTCGGGGATTTCGGCGACCGTACCCTCGTCGAGGAGTTCCGCACCCGAGCACTCGCACGACTTGTCCTTCTTCCGTACACCGATCCGCAGTTCAAGCGCAATCGTGAGCGCATCATGCGCGATGCCGAACGTGAGCGGGTCACCGTCGAGTGGGATCTGGGTTTCGACGAGAGCTTGCTCTGATTCGGCGAGACATGTTGCGAACCCGATTGTTGCGAATTGGGCGATCCGCCCGGATCGATGGCGTGGACCGTCGAGAGTGATCGATCGGTGGCTTGGGGGGCCATGACGTCCAGGATTCTCAATCGAGAGTTGAGTTGGCTCGCTTTCAACGAACGCGTCCTCAGCCTGACGGTCGAGCCGGGCATCCCCCTTCTCGAGCGCGTCAAGTTCTGTGCGATCTTCTCGTCCAATTTGGACGAGTTCTTCCAAGTTCGAGTGGCAGCGATGAAGGATCAGGAGGCCGCTGGGATCACTTCGGTGCTGCCCGATGGCCTCACGCCCCAACAACAACTCCATCGTGTTCTCGAAGGCGCCCGAGACCTGTGCAGCCGACAACAGCACGTTTGGAGCGATGTGCTCGCGCCTGGCCTTCGTGCCGAGGGCGTGCAGGTGTGCGATTGGGCCGACCTCGATACAGAAGAGAGGGCATACCTTGCAGACTTCTACGACAATCGAATCTTTCCGGTACTGACTCCGCTCGCAGTCGACCCTGCGCACCCGTTTCCCTATGTGTCGAACTTGGCTCTCAGTGTTGCGGCGGTCGTGCGCGATCCGGAGAGTTCCGAAGAGCGCTTTGCCAGGGTCAAAGTTCCGACCCTGTTCCCGCGCCTGTTGCCGCTTCCTCGAGGAGGCAGATTCGTTCCCGTCGAGCAGGTGATCGTCGAATTCCTCCCGACTCTGTTTCCCGGAATGGATGTCGTCGATTCCACGACGTTTCGAATCACGCGCAACGCTGATCTCTCGCTCGAGGACGAAGACGCAGACGACTTGCTGGCTGCAGTCGAGATGGAACTGCGACGACGCCGATTCGGGCGCGCTGTTCGTCTCGAGGTGAGCGAGACGGTGTCCAGTGCGATTCTCGATCTGCTCGTCGAGGAGCACGATTTGACGCACGCCGATGTCGTCAAGGTCGGCAGCCTGGTCGATCTGACATGCTTGTGGCAACTCCACGGACTCGACAGGCCCGAGATCAAGGACGATCAGTGGCCTCCGGTGACAGCGGGGCGTCTCGTCGTTGCAGAGGAAGCTGAGCGATCGATCTTCTCGGTCATCCGCGAGAGACCGTTGTTGGTTCATCACCCGTACGAGAGTTTCGCGAGTTCAGTCGAAGAGTTCCTGTCTCAAGCAGCCGATGATCCGCGAGTGCAGAGCATCAAGATGACCTTGTATCGAACGAGCGGCGACAGCCCGATTGCGCGGCACCTCATTCGTGCAGCTGAGCGCGGAGTGCAGGTCGCAGTGCTCGTCGAATTGAAAGCTCGTTTCGACGAGGCGACGAATGTGACGTGGGCGAAAGCCTTCGAACGAGCCGGCGTGCACGTGGTGTACGGCGTGGTCGGGTTGAAGACGCACGCGAAATGCGTGCTCGTCGTGCGCGAAGACGGTGACGGTCTGCGGCGCTATGTCCATCTCGGCACTGGCAACTACAACTCGCGAACCGCTCGCATGTACGAAGATCTGGGGTATTTCACGAGTGAAGCCGACATCACTGCCGATGCCGCGCAGTTGTTCAATCACCTCACCGGCTACAGCCGGAATCCGGGCTACACGCGCCTGATGGTTGCGCCACACGAATTGCGTTCGCAGCTGACGACGCTGATTCGTGCAGAAGGTGATTGCGGTTCGAGTGGGGCGATCACGCTCAAGCTCAATTCACTTGCCGACCCCGAGATGATCGAAGAGCTCTATGCAGCCTCGAACAAGGGAGCTCGCGTCGATCTCGTTGTCCGGGGTATCTGCTGCCTACGTGCTGGAGTACCAGGTTTGAGCGAGAACATTCGCGTGCGTTCGATCCTCGGCCGTTATCTGGAGCATTCGCGCATCTTTCGATTCGCGAACGGTTCGGGACTGGGTGCTCCGTTACATCTCATCGGTTCGGCCGATCTGATGGGTCGCAATCTCGATCGTCGTGTCGAGGTACTCACACCGCTGACACATCCGCGCCATCAGGCCTGGATCGATCACACTCTCGAACTCGATCTTGCGCAAGATGTTCCGGCGTTCGAACTGCAGCCCGATGACACCTGGACGCGCGTCGGCCCCGAGGACTTCGAGCCGCATTCGCAGCGATTGATGTACGAGTGGGCTGCCAAACGTCAGACCCACAAGACGCGCATCAGATGACGAGTTCGGCAGCCGAACCTATTGCCGATCCGAAAGATTCGCGAGTGTTCACCTGTTGTTCATCTCGTCCTCAGGTGGCGTCCACGTGGTCCATCTACCTTGCTCGATGGCACCGCAGCGTTGTGCCCTGATTCAAGGAGAACATTGATGAACAGGACGAAGTCCTCAATCGATCGCTCGAGCCGCCGGGGCTGGACCCGTCGGGCGACGGCCATCGGATTCGCTTCGATCGCCGTGACGCTCGCGGCGTGCGGCAGCGACGACAGTTCCTCGTCGGACACTTCCGGGGCCGTCGAGACCACCGAAGCAGCAGATGGAGGCAGCGAACTGTCCGGCTCGATCTTCGTGTCCGGATCGTCGACTGTCGAGCCGATCACGACCGCCGTAGCGAAGTTGTTCAGCGATGCCAACCCGAATGTGGCCATTCAGGTCGAAGGCCCTGGGACGGGTGACGGCTTCGCCAAGTTCTGCGCAGGTGAGACGGACATCTCCGACGCCTCGCGTCCGATCAAGGCCGAAGAAGCCGAGACGTGCGCCGCGAACGGCGTCGAATTCATCGAACTCGAAGTCGCCGTCGACGGTCTGTCGGTGATCACCTCGGCCAAGAACACCGCCGTCGAGTGTGTGAGCTTCGCCGATCTCTGGGTCCTTCTCGGACCTGATGCAACCGGCCGGAACAACTGGAGCGATGCCAATGAGGCTGCCGAGGAGTTGCGTGCAACGCTCGGAACCGATCTCGGCACGATCAACGCACCGTATCCGGATGCATCTTTGACGGTCACGGCTCCGGGTGAAGAGTCCGGTACGTTCGACTCGTTCGTCGAAATCGTTCTCGGTGAGGTTGCTGGAGCTCTCGAGGCAGAAGACGATGCACCTCGTCCCGACTACACAGCCAGCCCGAACGACAATGTGATCATCGAAGGCATTGCTGCGAATGACACCTCGCTCGGATGGGTCGGCTTCGCTTTCGTCGAAGAGAACCTCGATGTCGTCAAGCCGCTCCAGGTCGATGCTGGCAATGGCTGTGTTGCTCCCTCGGCTGAGACCATCTCGTCCGGTGAATTCCCGATCGCCCGTTCGCTGTACATCTACGTCAGCGTCCCGCGCCTCGCGGAGAATCCGGCACTCGCAGCATTCGTCGACTTCTTCATGAGCGATGAGGGCTTCGGTGTCATCGGCACCGGCGAAGGTCAGGTTCCGTACGTGCAGTTGGCAACGGCAGATCTCGAGGCGACTCGGGCAGTCTGGACCGCTCGTGAGACCGGAAGCCGGGACGGCGGCTGATCGATTCGTGATCACTGATTCGTGACGGGGGAGGGTGTGGCGTTCGTACGCTGCGCCCTCCCCTGAACATCGGTTTCAAGTGTTTCGGTTTCGAGCGTTTCATTCGATGGGCAACGATGTGGTAGTCCAAGGAGGTGGGCAAGGTGGATGGTGCTGAGTTTTCTCTGACGTTGGCCCGGGGTCGGCGTCGATCCGATCGCAACATGAAAGCTCTGTTCACTCTTGCAGCGATCTCGACGTTGACGGTCACCTTGCTCATCATCTTCACCCTGTTTCGCGATGCATGGGGTTTCTTCATCGATGTCCCGAAGAGCGACTTGTGGTCGATCGGCTGGTTCCCGCGTCGCGGCATGTTCGACATCAAGACCCTCGTGGTCGGATCGCTGATGGTCACCGGCATCGCCATGCTGATCGCCATTCCACTCGGCCTGGGCGCTGCCATTTACTTGTCCGAATTCGCCCGCCCTCGGGCTCGTCGGGTCCTCAAGCCGATTCTCGAAGTTCTCGCAGGCATTCCGAGCGTGGTGCTCGGATACTTCGCCATCTCGTTCATCAATCCGCAGATCATCACGCAACTCGTCGGCGGAGCGAACAAGGCCTTCAACATTGCATCTGCTGGCGTTGCCGTCGGGTTCTTGACGATTCCGATCATTGCCAGCGTCGCCGAGGATGCTCTTCGGGCGGTGCCAGCGGCTTTGCGTGAAGCTTCGTTCGGTCTCGGCGCGCGCCGAGCACCGACGACGTTCCGCGTCGTTTTGCCGGCGTCGATTTCGGGTGTGGTTGCGGCTCTGATTCTCGGAATTTCACGTGCCATCGGCGAGACGATGGTCGTGGCGATTGCAGCTGGGGCCGTCGGTGGAGGCCTCTTTTCGACGGATCCGTTCCAACCCGGCCAGACGATGACTGCTGCCATGGCAGCTCTGGGTTTCGGCAGCGACCAGGTTGCCGGCTCGGGATTGGCCTTCAAGAGTTTGTACTTCATCGGATTCTTGTTGTTCATGTTGACGTTGATTCTCAACCTTCTCGGTGACCGACTGGTGCGCCGAGTCCGCGAGGAGTACTGAGATGCCCGTATCGTCTCCGCGCACGTTCGGTGCGAAGAGTGCCGCATCGATCACCGAGGAACTCACATCGTCTCGGCGTGACGTTCGCGGCCGAGTGATCGAGTGGATTCTCCTCGGGACGCTGATCATGTCTCTGCTGATTCTCGTTGCCCTCGTCGTCAATCTGCTGCAGCGATCCTGGCCGATCCTTTCCGGGCGGCTCGGCGACTTCTTGTCGTCTGGTCTCGATGCGTCCAATGCGGCAGAAGCGGGTGTGTGGCAGGCAATTCGCGGCACGATGACGATGGCAGTCATCGTTGCCATCGTGGCTTTTCCTCTCGGGATCGCATGTGCCGTCTACCTCGAGGAATATGCGAGCAGGTCGCGCCTTGCTCGGATCACGCGCATCAATGTGCGCAACCTCGCGGGTGTCCCGTCGATCGTGTACGGCATCCTCGGTCTCGCCATCTTCGTGAAATTCGCCGGCGGTCTCACGGGTGGACGAACGGTGATTGCGGGAGGCCTGACTCTGGCAGTTCTCGTTCTTCCGATCGTGATCATCACGGCTTCGGAAGCATTGCGCGCGGTACCGCGGTCGATCCGCGAAGGTGCACTCGGTGTCGGGGCGACGCAATGGGAGACGGTGCGCTCGCACGTTCTTCCGTCAGCGGCACCGGGCATTCTCACCGGGACCGTACTCGCGCTTTCACGAGCTGCCGGTGAAGCGGCCCCCTTGCTTCTGGTCGGAGGCATCACCGGTCTGTTGCGCACCGGCAATCTCGGCCTGTGGGAACAGATCACCCAGGGCGGATTCACATCGATGCCCGTGGCGATCTTCTCCTATGCCCGACAGACGGGCGCAGAATTCCAGGCAGTGACGGCAGCTGCCTCGCTCATTCTTTTGATCCTCGTGGTCATCATTAATGGACTGGCGATCTGGCTGCGCAATCGTTTCGAAAGACGGTGGTGACGATGTCGGATGGACGCAACGTGACAAGGATTCAGATGCAGATGAGACAGGATATGAATGTGAACGATCAACCCGACAGCGGCACAGCGAGCCCCGACAAGGCGGCGACACCCGTCTTCGACACCAAGGATCTCGCTGTGTACTACGGAGAGTTCCGCGCCGTGCGCGACGTCGATCTCACGATTCGCGGCCAGGAGATCACTGCCTTCATCGGCCCGTCGGGATGTGGCAAGACCACCGTCCTGCGCTGTTTCGATCGTATGAACGATCTCATTCCTGGTGCACGCGTCGAAGGCCAGGTTCGCTATCGCGGTGTCGACCTGTACGCGAAGAACGTCGATGCCGTGGAGGTTCGTCGTCGAGTCGGCATGGTGTTCCAGAAGCCGAACCCGTTTCCGAAGAGCATCTACGACAACCTTGCGTTCGGACCGCGGCTGAACGGCGTGCGCAAGAAGGCCGAACTCGACGAGATCGTCGAGTCGTCCTTGAAGCGGGCAGCTCTGTGGGACGAAGTCAAGGATCGTCTGAAAGCTTCGGCGATGGGTTTGTCCGGGGGTCAGCAGCAGCGTCTGTGCATTGCGCGCTGTATCGCAGTCGAACCCGATGTGATCCTGATGGACGAACCCTGTTCGGCTCTCGATCCAATTGCAACGACGCGCATCGAAGACCTGATGCAGGAGATCAAGAAAGATTTCACGATCATCATCGTGACCCACAACATGCAGCAAGCCGCTCGTGTCAGCGATCGGACTGCATTCTTCACAACGGAAGTCAATCCCGAGAGCGATCGTCGCACAGGAGTTCTCGTGGAATTCGACACGACCCAGAAGATCTTTTCGACACCTTCCGACGAGCGAACCGAAGCCTATGTGACCGGAAGATTCGGCTGAGGAGCGACACGATGAACGAACCCCGCAAGGCATACCACCGAGATCTGGACGACATCCAGCAAGAACTCGTACGCATCTCGGCCTCGGTCGTCGAGAGCATTCCCAAGTGCACGGCTGTGCTTCTCGACCAGGATTTGGCCACCGCTGAAGCAATGATCATTGCGGACGACGAGATCGACGCTCGCAGTATCGAGATCGAGGACCGCTGCGTTCAGATCCTCGCTCTGCAGGCTCCGGTAGCCGGAGAACTGCGCAAAGTCATTGCAGCTCTCAAGATCTCCGGAGAGATCGAGCGATCGGCCGACCTGGTCGTGAACATCTGCAAGGCAGCTCGTCGGATCTACGGCCACGAATTCGATCCGAATCTGCGGACCATCGTCCTGCAGATGTCCGACCAGGCCCGCCATCTCTTCGGCGAGGCGACAGGTGCGTACCTGAACATGGATGCCGCACGCGCGGCGGCCATCGACGACATGGATTCCTTTCTCGACGATCTGCAGCGTCAATTCATCCAAGCGATCTTCGAATCCCATGCCCAGGGACGTATCGACCTCCAGGTGGCGATCCAGTTGGCAGTCGTCGCGCGCTTCTACGAGCGCATCGGGGACCATGCTGTGAACATCGGCGAAAAGGTGCGCTTTCTCGTGACCGGTTGGCTCCCTGAACACGTCGGAGCAGCACGCCACCGCGAACGAGTGCTCGGCGATCTGACGCCGATCGGCGGCATCCCTATGGTGCAGCCGATCGACGATACGCCGTCCGGTCAGAGCTGATTCGTGCGAAGGAACCAGTGCTTGCACATCTGATTCTTGGGGCGATGATCGGCATCGTCGCAACGTCGGCCATCGTCTTCCTGCGACATCGGCAGGAGTCTCCTCGGTCGAAGCGCGCATCACCGAGTGAGCGAGCGGACGCGGAGAGAGCCGCTGAATCTTCGGGGTTTCTCTCCGATGTGCTCGATGCACTCACGATCGGAGTGGTGGTCGCTTCGCCGCAGGGGGAGATCGTCTACCGCAATGCACGAGCCACCGGTTTGACGCGCGCCGCGCATTCGGAGGTCCTTGTCGACGAGGCAGTGGACAACTACGTGCGAGCTGCAGTCGGAGGCCAGGGTGGAAGGAAAGTTCTCGACCTCTTCGGCCCGCCTCGCCAGGTGATTTCCGTGACAGCTCTTCATCTCGTACGTGGCGGAGCTGTTGCAATGGTCGAGGACACGACCGAAAGGGCGCTCGTCGATGCCGTTCGCACGGATTTCGTCGCGAACATCAGCCATGAGCTGAAGACGCCGATCGGAGCGATGGCGGTCCTTGCAGAGACCCTCATACAACAGGACGATCCGATCGTCGTCAGCCGCCTGTCGGCAAAGATTTCCGATGAGGCAATGCGCGTCGGACGACTCATCGATGATCTGCTCGAGTTGTCGCGAATCGAATACGGCGGCCACGTTGCTGTCGAGTCGGTCGCGGTATCGGACATCACGCAGGGAGCGATCGACAGCACTCAGACGATGGCAGAGAGCCGACACATCACTGTCGTGTGCGCGAACTCTCCGAATCCGACTCTCACCGGGGATCGGCGGCAGCTCGTCTCGGCTCTGCAAAATCTTCTCGAGAACGCGATCAAGTATTCCGAGCCCGAGTCGACAGTGGACGTCGAGGTGCGAGTGCACGAAGGCGACGTTCTGATCGACGTTCGTGACCACGGTGCGGGTATTCCTGCGAAGGAAATCGATCGGATCTTCGAGCGCTTCTATCGGGTCGATCGGGCTCGCTCTCGTGAAACCGGAGGGACGGGACTCGGTCTGTCGATTGCACGGCACATCGCGACCAATCATGGCGGTGACATCCTCGTACACAGTGTCGAGGGCCGCGGCTCGACGTTCACGCTGAAGTTGCCGATCATGCCGACTTCACCGAGCATGTCCGAGACGCAGACATGACGCGGCTGACGGTTCTGCTCGTCGAAGACGAAGAAGGCTTCATCGACGCGTTGTCGGTCGGTCTCGACAAAGAAGGGTTTCGAGTCGAGGTGGCGCGAGACGGTATGGAGGCTCTGTCGAGATTCGATGCAATTCAACCGGACATCGTTCTTCTCGATGTCATGTTGCCCCGAATGTCGGGTATCGACGTCTGTCGACAACTGCGCAAGAAGTCTCAGGTGCCGATCATCATGGTGACGGCCAAGGCGGCAGAGATCGACACTGTTGTGGGACTCGAAGTCGGGGCCGATGACTACATCACCAAGCCGTATCGTCTGCGCGAACTCGTGGCGCGAATGCGAGCTGTTCTTCGGCGTCGGCCGATCGCGGCCGATGCCATCGATGTGACGACGTTGGCTCTGGAAGTTGGAGACGTCGTTCTCGATTCCGAACAACACCGAGTTCTCGTGAGATCTCAGGAAGTTTCCATGCCCTTGAAGGAGTTCGAACTTCTTCACGTTCTGATGGTGAATGCCGGGAGAGTTGTGTCACGCGAGAGTTTGATCGATCGGGTGTGGGGGAGCGACTACGTCGGAGACACCAAGACTCTCGATGTGCACATCAAGAGATTGCGCGCCAAAGTGGAAGTCGATCCGAGTTCGCCGATGCACATCGTCACCATCCGCGGTCTCGGTTACAAGTTCCAGAAAATTTGAAGACGGGCTTCGAGTTGCAGCGTTGGGAACGACGCCCAACACCTGACTCAACACCTAAAGTGTCACCGTGAGCGATTCGAACCCACGAAACGGTTCCGGGTCACACGACGACGATTCCGAACGCGTCGCAGGGCGGCTTCCGGGACGGGGATCCGGCCGAGAGTACGTTCCGCCGAAGTCGCAGCATCGCTTCGTGCCACAGCCGTTCACGCGCCTCGTCCGGGTTCACGCGATGATGGCCGCTGGAGAGGCCGCCATGGCAGTTGCTCTCGCGGATTCGCTCTTCTTGTCGATCACTCCAGGCGAGGCTCGCAGTCGTGTGCTGCTGTTCCTGGGGATCAGCTTTGCGCCCTTCGTCGTGCTCGCGCAGTTCATCGGTCCCGTCATCGATCGGATTCCGGGCGGTCGCAGACTTCTCGTCACGATCATCGCAGGGATCCGTGCTGTCGTGATGCTGTTGATGGTCTCTCAACTGGACTCTTTGCTTCTGTTCCCCCTGGCCTTCCTGGCGATGGTTCTCAACAAGACGTATGCGGTGTCCAAATCGGCTCTCGTTCCGTCGTTGTTGCGCTCGGAGAAGGATTTGGTTCAGGCCAATGCCAAGTTGGGAGTGACTGCGGGAATCATCGGTTTCCTGGCTGCGGTGCCTGCGGGTCTTCTCAGCGTCCTGTCGCCCAAGTTGTCGCTGGTCTTCGGTGCGATCATCTTCGGCTTGGCAGCGGTCAACGCCTTGCGTCTCCCGAAACGCCCCATTGCCAACGAAGCTCCGGCAGAAGACGAGATCCGAGAACTTCACCAGCCCGGAGTGGTCATTGCTGTGTCTGCCATGAGTCTCGTACGCGCAAGTGTCGGATTCATCTTCTTCCACCTCGCATTCTGGTTCGCCGACCCACAACGTGCAGAGGTCGTCGGTCTCGCGACGAACGGGCGTTGGACTCAGATGCGCTATCACTTCGGTCCGCAGTTCGGAACCATGTGGTTCGGGATCGCGGTGAGCATGGCTGCAGTCGGCTCGTTGGTCGGCAACATGAGTGCGAAACGTCTCAGCCGGGTCGACCGCATCGAGTATCTGATCGTCGGAGGACTGGTTCTGATCGGAGTATCGGGAGTCTTCACAGCTCTGACTGCGACTACCGTGACGGCGCTTCTGCTGATGATGTTCGTCAACTATGCCGCTGCGGTCAGCAACATGGCATTCGAGACGATCGTGCAGCGTGACGCTCCCGATGCAAACCGCGGTCGCGCACTTGCCAATTACTACACGCGTTTCCAGTTGATGTGGGTGGCTGCGGGAATCATTCCAGTTCTTCTGGAGCTACCAGGTGCTGTCGGATTCGCGATCATCGCTGGTATCGGATTCGCGGGAGCAGGCGTCTACTGGGTCGGACTTCGCCAGATGACGCTCGGCTTGGAGCCGCTGCCTCTTCGACATCATCTACGTGAGCGATTCAATCGCCGTCGCTGAATTCGAGACGAGCCAGCCACAGTCCGGGGGCGTCGAGTTCGTTTGGCGTCGGAAGTGCCGATGAATGTTCGTAGAGAGGTCGAAGGCCGTCGATTCCGGATCGTTCGACGACTCCGGTGACGAATTCACGGCCGCGCTCCACTTGGCGACGGTTGAGATGCAGGCCGAGCAGCCGTTCGACGAAAGCAGTCTCTTCACCACCTTCGATTCGACGACGACGAGCGGCTTCGGCGATCTGGGTGGTGTTGCCGAGAATGCGGGTGCTCACTTGATCGGTCATGAAGTCCGACCAGCCGAGCACGAGACCGAGCAAGGCATCGAGTTCCGGTTGAAGACGATCTTGTTCGGCTGATCGGACCGCACCGAGGAGCAGTTCGGGGTCGCCGAGAATCTTCTGCAGTGACTGCATCACATCCGCAGGATTGTCGACTTCGATGGAGGACAGCTTTTCGGTGATCGCCTGCGGGTCTGGTCGAAATGCTGTGACGAATTTGCCGACGAGGTCGAGGACTGCGGTGCGGATGGATTCGACGGTGAACAACTGATGGATGACGAGCTCGCGGATCATTGTCCACATGCGAACCTCACGCACGTCGAGGTTCCATTCGCGAGCGAACGTATCGATGGTGGCGGGAACGAGTAGAAATTCGCGAACGGCTGATTCACGTCCGGCAATCGGTTGGAGACTTGCCGGCCTTGGAAGGGGCAGATCGTATTGTCCGAGCGCTCTGCGGGCGAGAAGTCCGACCATCGAGCCGATCGTCATGCCCATCGTCATCGGAGCGATCATCCCGGTGAGGTTTGCGAACAATGCTCCGAATGGATCAGACGAATCTCCTCGCAACGCATCTGGTGAGGCCGTCGTCGATTCACCGGGATTCAGCGCGGTAGCAAGCTCGTTGAACAGAGGCCGGTAGTCGTCCAGCGTCCGATTCGCCCAGGCGCCGACAGTGACGGGTGTGGGCTGCCACATCGACATTTCAGCGAGGTCGCCGAAGCCGGTCAATGCGTGCACGTGAGGAATCACGATCCGCGCCATGTCCGCGAATTCGATACGAACGAGGGGATCGACATTCACTTCGGGTGATCCCGATGTTGCGGTTGCCGCGGCTACCTGACGTGCCGTGTCCCAGTGGACGGGACCTTGTCCGAGCGACTTGAACATGTCTCCGAACATGTTCCCGAACATGCCGCCGAACATGTTGCCGAACATGTCCCCCGACGAGTCATCGGGCTGATCGTCGAAGGGGTCATTGGGTGGATTCACGATGTCAATCTACGGATGCACCGTCCGTCTTTCGGGAGTTGGACGAACTCGGTCGTGAAACAGCGGTCACGGGTACGAAAGAGCGGCAGTAGCGTGACGGGGTGACGTTGGCGACCCCCATACGAAGCGATGTGGCCCCTCTGGCGCACGGTGGCTCCCACGCTGCGATCGCTGTCACAGGCGCATCCCTACCTCTCGGTCGCCGCGTGATGCAGTTGTTGGGTGACGAGGTTCCGGACGGTGTCGTCTGGGACTTTTCCGAAATCGGCTCGGTCGGCCGACCTGTCGATGTCATCGTGCACCTCGTCCCCGGGGATCTCGATTCTCTTGCGGCCCGAGCCAAGAGCGCTGTCGAGGACACTCCAGGGGTGCTCGATATCGCCACGAGGTGCTCGGCTTCTCATCTGGTCGTCGTGTCGTCCGCTCTCGTGTACGGGGCCTGGCCGAACAATCCCGTGCCGTTGACGGAAGAGGCAACGTTGCGCCCCGACTTCGGATTCGCGTATGCGCGACAGCTCGCAACAGTCGAACAGATGGCAGACGACTGGCGCTCTCGCCGACCTGGTCGATCGGTCACCATTTTGCGTCCCGTACCGGCGATGTCTGCAGACGGGACGTCGAGTCTCGTGCGCGCTCTTGCTGCAGGAATGGGAGGTCGTATGGGAGAAGACGACGTTCCAGCACAGTTCGTTCATCTCGACGATCTGGCAGATGCCGTCGTTCTTGCTGCGATCAGGAAACTCGACGGTGTCTTCAACGTCGCGCCGGATGGCAACGTTCCAGGGTCGCGAGTTCGGTCGCTGTCGGGAATGACACCGAGGTTGCGCCTGCCGGGTTCGTTGGCCGAAATCGCTGCCGATCTGCAGTGGAGATTTCAGCGCGGCCCGATCCCTCCTGGATTGCGCCCCTATGTCAGATCGCCGTGGCTCGTCTCCAACGACCGGCTCCGAGCCCAGGGTTGGACGCCGAAAGTCACCAATGAGCAGGCATTCGTCGAGGGCACAGATGCGAAGTGGTGGACGATGTTGACTCCGAAGCGCAAACAGGAGTTGGCGCTCGGGGGATCGATCCTCGGACTCGTCGTCGTCATTGCGACGGCTGTGTCGTGGTTGCGCCGCCGCCGCCGTCGGTGAAGAGTTTCGACAGCGCCGATTCGAGCAAGTTCACCGGGACGAATCCGAGCCGCCCTCCTGCATGCGTGCACAAACCGATGAGGTGACCCGTCTTGCTCACCACGGGAGCTCCTTCTGCAACCGAGAAAAGAGTTGCGGCACTCGTCCCGAACGAATCCAATGAGACGATCACTCCGTCGAGTGTCTGACCGATGACGAATTCGAGAGGAGTCTCGATGAGAATCATCACCGGTTGCCCCTGTACGAAGTCTGCTCCATCGGTTCCGAGTCCGCTCGCTTTGATGTCGGCTCGCGCCCCTGTGGTGGTTTCACCGGTGACGGACAGAACTGCCACGTGCAGGTCCGGCATCGTGTGCACGATGTGACTGCGCACCATCGTTCCGTTCGGAAGACGTACATCGATGGACTCGTTCCCTTCGACAGCAGCCATCGTGGTGAGCAGGTGCTCTCCGCTTTCCGACAGAATGCCCATTGCGCGAGTTGCAGGCGCCACGGGAGCGACCGATGTCGTGGTGGTCGACTCGGGCGGTTGTGTGGGGCGCGAGACGGCGGACATCGGCTCATCGAAGAAGCGGAACCCATCGACGATTCGCGAACCGGAAATTGGCGAACCACTCGAGAGTTGGGGAAGTTCGATCGGGATCGAGGTCGGCGCGCTGTTCGAAGGAGTCGAAGTGCCGTCAGCACTCGTTCTGGAATAGTCGAAGGATGCCACGCGCAGTCTCGAATTCGTGAGAGCGACGATGTCATCGGTGTCGGAGCGCACCGAGTCCGGCTGCAAGGCAAGGACGAGGGCAATGCTCAGCACGACACCTGCCACGGAAGCGAATCCGATCAGGCTGCGGCCTGTTCGTCCGATGTTGATCGGTTCGGCATCGATCGAGGTGACGGTTGCGAATCCGATTTCCGACGGATGCCGCCACGCCCGCTCATGGGGCGGCAAAGGAGCGGGCGAATCGGCCCCGGGGCGACGGCTCGGATCGCCGGATTCGGAATCGTCGTTCTTGCCCACGAATGAAACGGTAGTGAAGTTCTGTGCCTCGAGGGTCGCGGGCTGCCATGGTCTTCGGACCGGTGCGATCCGGTCGGCCGTACCGCTCCAACCGCCCGAGACATGCGCACCGGTACGCTTTCGGTGTGGATCGCAGTGTCATGGAGCAGCTCGCCGAAGGCGGCAACACCATGGGCGCCGGGCGTTCGGACGACGACCGTATCGAGATCATGACCGACGTGATTCCGGTGGGCGATCTGTACGACTGGGCAGTGCGTCCGGATTGCGGTGCAGTCGTGGTCTTTTCGGGGACGATTCGCGACCATTCGATCGAGGGTTCCGAAGTCAGGACCGGAGTGCAATACCTCGAATACGAGGCCTATGCCCCAGAAGCCGTCACCCGGATGAATTCGATCGCTTCTCAGGCTCGCTCGACATGGCCGAATCTCGGTCGCATTGCGATCGTCCACCGTGTCGGTCGAATGGAATTGGGCGAGAGTTCTGTCGTGGTGGTCGTCTCGGCTCCGCATCGACCCGAGGCATTCGCCGCTGCGCGCTATGCGATCGACGCTCTCAAGAGTTCGGTGCCCATCTGGAAGCGTGAGACGTGGGAAGACGGAAGTGACTGGGGTCTCGGAGCGGCGGCGGTTTCGAGCGTGCCTGCTCCGGGCGAGGTCGAGCAGACATGAATCTGCTGTTGACCATCGTCGTTGCAGTCTGTGTGCTCGCACTCGTTGGGGTCCTGCTGAGCAGACGATCCAGAGTCGTCGACGACAGCGTTGCCGAATTTCGTCGGCAGCTCGGCGCATTGTCTCCCGATGCGAGTCGTCCGGTGATCCGTCCTCAGTCTCGACCGGACGCCGACTCGTCGAAATCCACTGACGGAATCGAGGACGACAATGGCACGTGACCTTGCCATCGACCTCGGAACGGCGAACACGCTCGTCTACATGCAGGGCCGCGGCATCGTGCTCAACGAGCCATCGGTCATCGCGCTGAACCGCAAGACGGGAGAAGTTCTTGCGACGGGACACGAGGCGTGGCACATGATCGGTCGCACACCCGGCTACATCGTTGCGGTGCGTCCCCTTCGAGGTGGCGCGATCACGGACTTCGATGTCACGGAGAGAATGATTCGTCTCCTTCTGCAACGAGTCGGTGTCAGCCGCTTCACTCGTCCGAAGGTGGTCATCTGTGTTCCGTCCGCCATCACCGAAGTCGAGCGACGCGCGGTGACCGATGCCGCACGCAGAGCTGGCGCAGCAGATGCACAGCTCATTGAACAGCCCATGGCTGCTGCCATCGGAGCGCAACTTCCGATCGATGAACCCGTCGGGAACATGGTCATCGACATCGGAGGAGGAACCACCGAATCTGCGGTGATCAGCCTCGGAGGAATCGTCGCGCTCGAGGCGGTTCGCGTCGGCAGCTTCGACATCGACAACGCGATTCAGAACTACATGCGGCGCGAGCACGGAATTGCCGTCGGCGAGCGCACAGCCGAGGAGATCAAAGTCGCAATCGGATCGGCTGCGGCAACAGCAGACGAGGTCGAAGCCGAAGTGAGCGGTCGAGATCTGATGATGGGACTTCCCAAGACTGTGGTGCTCACACCCGAAGAAGTGCGGTATGCGATCGACGATGTCGTGACGCAGATCGTCCAATCCGTCGTGCGGTGTCTGTCGAATACACCTGCGGAATTGGCGCAGGACTTCCTCGTGCGCGGCATGTACCTCGTCGGCGGCGGCGGTTTGCTGCGCGGACTGGCCGAACGAATCGAACGCGAAACTCAGGTGCCCGTTCGTATGTCGCAGATGCCGCTCGAGGCGGTCGTGCTCGGAGCAGGTCATTGCATCGAGAACTACGACCAGTTGAAGAGAATGTTCATGGGTCAGCGCCGCTGATCGAATTGCACACTGGCCGCAAGATCGGGGGGATCATGGGGGACGGAACGACAGAACTCGCCGGAGGAGATGTTCTCTACGCGGTCCATTCGGGTGAGAACGGTGCCGACGTCGCAGTCTTGACGTTGAACAGACCTGATCAGCGCAATGCACTCACTCATCAGATGTACGCAGCGATCGAGTCGACTGCTCGGGCGATCCAAGAGAGTTCGGTGCGCTGTCTCGTGGTGACAGGTGCCGATCCGGCATTTTGCAGCGGAGACGATGTGCGCCAGGTGATGGGCGGAGGCGAAGAAGGGAAGACACCGACGGCAGTCGATCGCCGACCGAGACTCACGCCCGCAGCCGATGCCCTCCTGCACTGTGACGTTCCCATCATTGCCGCAGTCAACGGAGCAGCCGTGGGCTGGGGTATGGAACTTGCTCTGATGGCCGACATTCGTGTCGCCAGTGAGCGTGCGAAGTTCGCGGAGCTGTTCGTGAAGCGCGGGTTGGTCAGCGATGCCCCGGGAATCGGACGCTTGGCTCAAATCGTCGGACGTGAAACAGCGGCGGAACTTCTCTTCACCGGCGACATCGTCGATGCCGAGAGAGCCCGGGAACTACGGCTCGTTTCGAGAGTGGTTGCGCACGATTCCCTCATGGAGACCGCCCTGGACCTTGCGCAGCGGATCGCTGCAAATCCGCCGCTGGCGGTACGCAGACTGAAGGAGGGTTTGCGAGACGCTCTCGACCCCGATTGGCACGATCTCGGCGAATGGGTATCTGCGACCCTCGGGACTCTTTTTGCCACCGAAGATCACCGAGAGGGTGTGCGCTCGTTCCTCGAAAAGCGCCCGGCCCGATTCATCGGCAGATGATTCGACCCGGAAGGTGCTCAGGTCGAGGAAATGAGGGGCACAAGCTCCCCTGACAGCGACAGCACCCACAGTTCGCCATCTGCATCGGGCAGGACGGCAACCGATGAGGCCACTGTCCCGATGCTCACCTCTCCGCAGGTCGTACGCGATTCGGTGATGCACAAGGCGCGGACATTGCCGCTGCAGAAGTCGCTGAACACGTACCACGTTCCGACGACGGCGATACCGGACCCGCGGTAGACGGCACCTCCCGAGATCGAACAGTCGTCGTTCTCGTGTGGGTAGGTGTGGATCGGCATGACCTCGTCGTAGTTCAGATGGATCGGAAGCTGGTCAGCGTTGAACTCGACCGTTCCTTCGAAGGCGCTCCATCCGAAGCTGGCTCCTTCGGATTCGGCAAGGGAAACGACGTTGATCTCTTCCCATTTGTTCTGTCCGACATCGGCCACCCACAGATCCTCTGTGATGGGGTCGAGATACGCACGCCAGGGATTGCGCAAACCGGATGACCAGATCGAGGCGGGTGGGACCGAGTCAGGATCTTCATTGGATGCCTCGAGGTCGATGCGAACGATCTTGCCGAGTTCTGTTGACGCGTCGAGCGCATAGCGATCCGGATCGTCAGCCGAGCCTCCGTCTCCGTTGAAGACGAACAAATAGCGACCATCAGGTGACACGATCAGGTCACCGCCATTGTGGTTCCGGTAGGGCTGCTCGAGTGTGTAGATGGTCTGGCGCGAGGCAACATCGAAACTTCCATCGTCTGCAACTGCCAGTCGATCCACCGTGGTGTGGCCATCGAGATCGGTGTAGTTCACGAACGCCGTGCGGCCATCACGCGAAAAGGCGAGGCCGAGGAGTCCTTGTTCACCGCGCTCATCGGTCAATGCGGTCAGATCTGCCATCACTTCACCGGGACTGCCGTCGTCTCCGACGAGCTTGATGAGTCCTCCTTGTTCGACGGCATATGTTGTCGCTGCGCCATCTTCGATGGTGCGAACAGCGAGGTCGACGATGGAGAAGTAGCCGACGGCGGGTTCTCCGAGGCGAGCAGGAAAGACGGCGCCCTCTTCGATTTCAGAGGATGTGTCGGATGTCTGTGACACCGACGAACCGGCGTTCGACGCCGTATCGGATCCACATGCGGACGCGATGAGCAGAAGTGAAGTGCAGATGAGGGGGGTTCGCTTGTTCATGAGCGTTCTCGACGGATGAGACCTTCCTGGACGACTGTGATGACGAGGTCACCGTTGTGGGAAAAGATGGATCCGGTTGCAAGGCCGCGCGCATTCGATGTCGTCGGCGTCATCTGGTCGTAGAGGAGCCAGTCGTCGGCCCGGAACGGCCGATGGAACCACATGGCGTGATCGAGGCTTGCCATTTGCAGACCGGTGTCGGTCCAGTTGAGACCATGCGGAAGCACGGTGGTGTCGAGCAATGTCATGTCGCTCGCGTAGGTCACGATGCAGGCGTGGAGCGTCGGATCGTCCGGGAGATCTCCGTCTGCGCGCAGCCAAACGCGCTGTTGAGACGATGGTTCACGAGATCGCGACATCGGGTCGCCTTCGACGTAGCGAATGTCGATGGGACGCGGCCGCTCGTACCAGTCGCCCAGAAGGTGCTTGTGCGGCTCCATGCGGGTCTTGAAGTCGGCGAGAGTGTCCGGAGCGGGAACATCGGGCATGGGGGTCTGGTAGTCGAGACCTTCTTCGGGAGCATGGAAACTTGCCTGGAGATTGAAGATGGCTTGGCCGTGTTGGATGGCAACGACACGCCGGGTCGAAAAGCTCTTGCCGTCACGGATGCGATCGACGTCGTAGAGGATGGGCGAAGTCGGGTCTCCGGGGCGCAGGAAATAGGCGTGGAGCGAGTGAACGCGCCGATCTCTGTCGTCGACTGTGCGGGATGCTGCGACGAGTGCCTGCCCGGCAACTTGCCCTCCGAAGACTCGCTGGCGGTTCTCCTGAGGGGACCGACCGCGAAAGATGTTCACCTCGATCACTTCGAGATCGAGAAGGGAGATCAAATCGTCGAGTGCCTGACTCACGGATACATCATGCCACACGCCCGTCCGAACCGTTCGGGGCGGTCGGGCCCTGGTGCTCCGTCTATGGTCGCAGACATGTCTCTTCTGCCCCTGACTCCCGATGAACTCCTTTCGACCACTCGAGCGGTTCGCAAGCGGCTCGATTTCGATCGACCGGTTCCCGACGACGTGATTCGCGAGTGCGTCGCTCTCGCCATGCAGTCCCCGTCCGGCTCCAACAACATGACGATGCAATTCGTGGTCGTCACCGACGCCGAGAAGCGGCGCGCTGTGGGCGACGTCTACCGCCAGTGCTACTCGATGTATCAGCAGATGGACGGTGTGTACATCAGATCGATCGACAAGGGCGATGCGTCTGCGAACGCGCAGCAACAGCGCTCTGCCGACTCGGCCGACTTCCTCGGCGAGCACATGGGAGACGCACCTGCGCTGGTGATTGCATGCACCGCCGGTCTGCGCACCGAGGCGGCGGGAGGTATGGGGATGATGGTGTCGTCCATGATGGGCAACATTCTCCCGGCCATGTGGAGTTTCATGCTGGCAGCTCGGGCGCGCGGTCTCGGAACGTCGTGGACGACGGTGCATCTGCTGATGGAGCAGCAGGTCGCCGAGATTCTCGGGATCCCATACGACTCGGTCCAGCAAGTGTGTCTGTCGCCTCTCGCGTACACACGAGGCACCGACTTCAAGCCAGCGAACCGACCCGCTCCGGATTCGATCATTCATTGGAATCACTGGTGACGAAGTCACCAGACGAACGTGCGGTGACGATGTCACCAGACATACGTGCGGTGACGATGTCACCAGACATACGTGCGGCTGCTCTTGCGGCAACGGGCTTCATGCCCGAAGTCGAGGGCGATGCGCTCTATGCGGCGGCTCTCGACGCCGGCCGGGAGCGCCCGGGGCATCCCTTCGTGGAGATCGGATCGTATTGCGGACGCTCGACGATATGGCTCGGGGATGCCGCTCGTCGCAGCAGCACAGTGCTCTTCGCAGTCGACCATCACCGCGGTTCGGAGGAGAATCAGTCCGGATGGGAGTGGCATGACGAGGCCTTGGTCGATGCCGACATCGGTCGGATGGACACCCTGCCGAGATTCCGTCGGACGATTTTCGATGCCCGTTTGGAAGATGTGGTGATTGCAATCGTCGGACAATCACCGACGGTTGCGAAGTACTGGTCGACGCCGATTTCGTTCTTGTTCATCGACGGCGGACACGGTGCCGAGCCGGCTCGACTCGACTATCTCGGATGGACGCCACATGTGGTTCCAGGCGGTCTGCTCGCGATTCACGACGTCTTCACTGATTCAGCACATGGCGGTCAGGCACCGTATGAGCAGATCTATAAGCCTGCTGTCGAGAGCGGCTTGTTCGAACCGGTGTCGACGTGCGGCAGCTTGCGTATCTTGCGTCGTACGTGACTAGTTCCTTGTGAGAGCACAGCAGTGCGACGCGTGAATGTCAGCGGCGTTGAGCGGCGCGCAGACCTGCCCACGCGAGATCGCTGACCTGGCGTGCGACGACCTCGGGTTCGAAGTTGCCACCTCCGCGTAGCAGATGGCGCGATACGCCTTCAGCGAGTCCCACGATCGCATGAGCCAGCGTGCGTCTGTGTTCACTCTCGATGTCTGCAGTGATGAGCGGTTCGATTGCGTCGGCGACGAGAGCTGTGTACTTCGCAGCAGCTTTGTCGAAATCGGGATCGCGACGAGATCCTCCGCCGAAGAGCAATTGGAAAGCATCGTGGTCGTCGTGGACCCAGTTGAAATATGCGAGGAAGCCGAGCTCGGTTCTTCTTCGGCCGTCGCTCAACTCGAGTTGTGCGTTCGTCACCGCCTCGAGAAGTCTTCGTCCTGCCTCGTCGATGAGAGCGAGGTACAACTCTCGTTTGGATCCGAAATGCTGGTACAGCACAGGCTTGGTGATGCCAGCAACCTCTGCAACATCGTTCATCGACGTCTCGTGGTACCCATGGCGCGCGAAGACGTCGAGCGCGACATCGAGAAGTTGTTCTCGACGAGCAGCGGCGGACAGGCGGGCAGTCATGGCATGATCACCGTATCGGTGGAGAGAACCTTCCGATGATTCGATTCGTTCAGGGTTCGCCCGACCCTCGATTCCGACGTCTCTCGACATCGGAATCCTCTCTTTCGGCAGCCTTGATCGCGTATCCGAGCACGATGGCGGGGGCCAGCAGAATCGAGCCGAGAACCAAGCACACCGTGATCGCCGTCGAAAAGCCACTGCCCCAATCGGAGAGGAAAGCCACGATGAACAGCACAATGGCCAGTCCGTACAGCGAATAGCCCGCGCGGCTGGCCCGTCCGGTCCACAGCGCTATCACAGAGCGTCTCTGTCGCACCGGGTCAGTCGTCGAATCGCCCTCGGGCTGCGACTGCCGTCGGGGTTGCGCTGATTCGTTCACCTGCTCACCTTGGCAGATATGTGCCCGCGGTCGGAAGTCGTCGGGCCAGTGATTCAGGCTCGTGATTCGTGAGATCGGGCACCATCTGAAATGTGACGTCGTCTGAGAACTTCTGCAGTGAGCAGTGAGCAGATACGGTTCGGCGATGGCTGTTCATCTGGAAACGATGGGTCGTGTCGGGATCGTCGTGATCGACCGTCCGGACAAGCGCAATGCAGTGGATCTCGACACGCTGATCGAGTTGGGTGACGCTCAATCTCGAGCCGCGAGTGCAGGTTGTCGGGTTCTCGTCGTACGCGGAACACCTCCGGCATTTTGCAGCGGGGCTGATCTGGATGGGGTGGAACTCGGGGAGTTCACCGATGTGCTCGCACGTGTGCTGCGGGGTTTCGTCGACTGGCCCGGAACAACAGTCGCTTTTGTGGACGGTCCGGCTCTCGGCGCCGGTTTGCAGATCGCAGCCGCGTGCGACCTTCGGATAGCGACTGCAACGAGCGTGTTCGGAATTCCGGCAGCAAAACTCGGGCTCGCCGTCGATGCATGGACCGTCGAACGGCTCGCTCGCGAGATCGGCTGGAGCCAGGCGCGAGCGATGCTGCTCACAGGCGATCCGGTGGGTGCCGGCGATCTCGACCAGCGCTTCGTGACTCGACTGACGCAAGCTTCTGGTGAAGCTGCTCTCGCCGAGGCAATGGGAATCGTGGATCAATGGGTGACTCGTGCTCCGCTGACGGTCGTTGCGCACAAACTGGCGCTCGAGCGTGCTGCGGGAGGACCCGTCACATTCGACGAGGTCGAACAGGCGCGACTCGCCGCATGGAACAGCAATGACGCCGTCGAGGGTCGGGCAGCTTTTCGGGAGCGTCGAACTCCTGATTTTCGCGGCCAGTAGATGACCGACCTGGACGTTGCTGGGCGTGGCCGCCTCGATTCAGATCGCGATCGCCCCCGTCGGTACAGTTCACGCATGAGCGAACACGTACAGGGGGCACGCGGATTCGATCTGATCATCCGCGGTGGAACAGTGGTGGACGGCACGGGGGCGCCGGCGCGTCTCGCCGATGTCGCCGTCGTCGATGGACTCGTCGCAGCGATCGGTGACGAATCGAACGGCGGTCGACTCGACGTCGCCGCCGAAAGAGAGATCGACGCGCACGGCCTCGTCGTGACTCCGGGATGGGTGGACATCCACACGCATTACGACGGTCAGGTCACATGGGATCCCGAGATGACCCCGAGCAGCTGGCACGGCGTGACGACAGTGGTCATGGGAAACTGCGGTGTCGGTTTTGCGCCGGTTCGTCCCGGCGAAGAGCAGTTCCTCATCGAATTGATGGAAGGGGTCGAAGACATCCCGGGTACTGCGTTGAGCGAAGGCATCGATTGGACCTGGGAATCGTTTCCCGAATATCTGGATGCGGTCGCGTCGATGCCCCGAGTCCTCGACGTCGCCGCCCAAGTGCCACATGCCGCTCTGAGGGCGTATGTGATGGGAGACCGAGCTCACGAAGAGCCGACCGTCGATGACATCGCGCGCATGGCCGAACTCGCAGAGGAAGGTCTGCGCGCCGGAGCTGTCGGTTTTTCGACGTCGCGCACGATCCTGCACCGCTCGAAACATGGGCTCGTGCCGGGCACGTACGCCCTGCCGGACGAGTTGCTGGCGATCTGTGATGCGATCGGTCGAGTCGGACATCGAGTCGTGGAAATGGTCGGAGACGACGGTCCGAACGAAGCGCGTGACGGATGGTTGCGCGAGGTCGCGGAGCGAACAGGGGCAACGGTCACCTACGCGCTCGCCCAGAATCCGGGAGACCCACAGGGATTTCGCGATGCCCTGGACGAAGCTGCAGAACTCACCGCTCGCGGATTGCGAGTCGTCCCGCAGGTGAGCAATCGACCGACGGGCATGTTGTTCGGCTTCCGTTCGTCATTGCATCCGTTCGTCACACATCCGACGTTCCGCGAGTTGCAGCACCTGCCCTTCGAAGAGCGCATCGCTGCGCTGCGTCGGCCGGATGTGCGCGAACGACTCGTTGCCGAAGGTCCGAGCACGGACAAGAAGATCGCGCTGTCGCTCATGACCCGCTGGGATCAGATGTTCCCTTTGGGCGACCCGCCCGACTACGAACCTCCCTATGAGAGCAGTGCGCGCGCGGTTGCCGACCGCGAAGGTCGTCTCCCGCAGGAAGTCATGCTCGACTGGATGCTCGAGCGCGAGGGTGAGGCGCTGATCTTCGTACCGCTTGCGAGCTATGCCGAGCACAATCACGACGCCATTCGCGAACTGATGACTCATCCGACGACCGTCCTCGGGCTGTCCGATGGCGGTGCACATTGCGGTCTGATCTGCGACGCATCGATGCCGAGCTATCTCCTCACACACTGGGTGCGCGATCGTCATCGCGGAGAGCGCATCTCCCTCGAGGCGGCCGTTCACCTCCAGACTCAGCGCACGGCTTCGGTGTACGGGTTCGACGACCGAGGCAGCATCGAAGTCGGCAAGCGAGCCGACATCAACATCATCGACCTCGATGCGCTTCGCCTGCACGAACCCGAAATGGTCTATGACCTGCCGGCACAAGGACGACGTCTCGTGCAAAAGGTCGACGGCTACCGAGCGACATTCGTTGCGGGAGTTCAGACGTTCGCCGATGGGCAACCGACCGGGGCCCGTCCGGGTCGGTTGGTTCGCGCTGCGCAACAGAACGACTGAACCCTCGGGTGCTCAGTCGACAGTCGAGTCGACGCTTGAGTCGACAGTCGAGTCGACGCTTGAGTCGACTGGCGAGTCGATCTTGCTGTCGACACCGACAGAAGCATCGCGTCTGCGCACGGCTCGAGACACCCGCCAGAAGATGACGGCGATGCCGCTCATCATCACGCCGAAGAGCACGAGCTGCTGCCAGCCGCCGCGGTCTCCGGAACTTGTCGGTTCTCGTCCGCAACCGGGCCGCGGATTCGAACTGATGCACTCGGCAAGGCTCCGTTCGAGATCGAGAAAGTCGTTGACGGTCGTATCCGGGATCTCTTCCGTGTCAGGGATGAGATTCTGCGCCGTCCCGGCTATCAGATCGTGCGCCGTCCCGGCGGTGGGAACGAGCAGCGCAGTTGCCGTTGCCGTGAAGGCTGCAAGCAAAAACCTGATGAGCGATGTCCTGATTCGGTCGGGTCGGTGCAACGTTCGCAACACCCTGACATCGTGGCACGAATGAGCCGACACGCACCGATCGCCGCCGAACATCCATCGGGGGAGATCTGGATCGGCTGACTACGATCGAGTCGTGGATCGACCCGTGACACGAGACGTGAATCGGCGCAGCACCGTTCTCGTGGTCGATTTCGGTGCTCAATACGCCCAGCTGATCGCCCGACGGGTTCGCGAACACCGGGTTCATTCGCAGATCGTTCCGCACACGATCTCGGCTGCAGACATCTCGGCTCGCTCACCCGCGGCGATCATCCTGTCGGGCGGTCCGAAGAGCGTGCACGTCGACGGAGCGCCGCGGCTCGATCCGGCGGTCTACGAACTCGGAATACCGATCCTCGGCATCTGCTACGGAGCACAGCTCATCGCCCATCAACTCGGCGGTGAAGTGGGCCGCGGCGATCAGGGCGAATACGGACGCACGCAGATGACCCGCCTTGCGGACTCGACGTCGACATTGCTGACGGCGGATCTTCCGGACGTTCAACAGGTCTGGATGAGTCATTTCGATGCGATCTCACAGCTGCCCGAGGGTTTCACGGCGACAGCGTCGACTCCTCTCGCTCCCGTTGCGATTCTCGAGAACCCCGCTCGGCGCATCTGGGGAGTCCAGTATCACCCTGAGGTCGTTCACTCACCGTATGGTTCGGCAGTTCTGGAGACGTTCCTGCACGAATTGAGCGGCTGCGACGCCACGTGGACGATGGGGTCGGTCATCGACGAGCAGGTCGAATCGATCCGAGCCCAAGTGGGCGACAGGCGCGCGATCTGCGGACTGTCGGGCGGAGTCGACTCGAGCGTTGCAGCAGCACTCGTCCATCGAGCGATCGGTGCGCAGCTGACATGCGTCTACGTCGACACGGGACTGATGCGCAAGGGCGAAAGCGAACAGGTCGTCGAGACGTTCCGGCGCAACATGGGAATCGAGTTGATCCATGTCGATGCCGGCCAGCAGTTCTTCGAACGACTGAGCGGAGTCACCGAGCCCGAAGCCAAGCGCAAGGTCATCGGCGAAGTCTTCGTGCGCATCTTCGAACAGCACACTGGCGGCGTGACCGATGCCGAGTTCCTCGTGCAGGGAACTCTCTATCCCGATGTCATCGAAAGCGGCGGCAGTGACGGAACTGCGTCTGTGATCAAGAGCCACCACAACGTCGGCGGACTTCCCGAAGACATGACTCTGAAGCTCGTCGAGCCACTGCGCGATCTGTTCAAGGACGAGGTTCGACGTGTCGGTCTCGAACTCGGTCTGCCCGATGAGATGGTCTGGCGACAGCCGTTCCCGGGTCCGGGTCTCGGCGTGCGCATCATCGGGGAAGTCACACCTGACAAGGTGGCGACTCTGCAAGAAGCCGATGCGATCGTGCGCGCGGAGATCGCTTCGGCAGGACTCGAGCGGGAGATCTGGCAGGCCTTTGCAGTCCTTCCCGACATCCGCTCGGTCGGGGTCATGGGCGACGAGCGGACCTACGGCTACCCGATCATCATCCGTGCGGTGACGAGCGAGGACGCCATGACGGCGGATTGGGCCCGTTTGCCCTACGACCTGCTCGAGTCGATGGCGAGCCGAATCATCAGCGAAGTGCCAGGGGTCAACCGGGTCGCCTACGACATCACCTCCAAGCCCCCGGGCACGATCGAGTGGGAGTAAACGTCGTATTTCCTTTGTTTCAGGGCGACAGCAACACAACTGCAACATTGGCTAGCCTGTCCGGGTCATGGCTTTTCGGATCTCACCGTATGCGCCACGACGTCGAGTGGCGGCTCTCTTGGTCTCCTCGCTGATCGCGAGCGGGGTCAGTTTCGGGTCGTCGGCCGATGTCGTCCAGGCCGGTTCAGTGGACAGCGCTCGTCGCAAGGTCCAGCAGATGGCCGACCAGTTGGAGGCCGCCGAAGAGGAAGTCGACCGTCTCAGCGAGGAATTGCGGATCGCCGAGGACGACAAGGCCAGCCTGGATGCCGAGATCGAAGCGACCCTGGCCGACATCGCGTCCAAGAAGCTCGAACTCGACGGCGTCGAACTCGAGATGTCGAATCTCGCCGTCGAGGCATTCGTCGGCGGGTCGCGTCTCGGGAGCCTGTCCGGACTCCTGGCCCCGGGAGGCGGACCCAATGAATCGGTTCAGAAGCAGTATCTGACCGAGATTGCGCTCAATGTGGCTTTCGGCAATTCGGACAAGCTCGACGCGCTGATCACCGACCTCAACGATCTGGAAAAGAAGCTCCAGCGCGATCGTGAAAAGGCCGAACAGCTGGCGGAGAAGATCAAGAGGGATCGAGCATCTGCCGAGGATCGCATCGCCAAGTACACGACCCTCAAGGCGAAAGCCGAAAAAGAACTTGGACGGGCGCTGGCCGAAGAACGGGCTCGGCGAGCGGCAGAAGCCGCTGCCGCGGCTCGATCTCGTGCTGCTGCGCTCGCGGCACAGCGCGGAGATCCGACCAATCCCCGTGTCGCAGATTTCGATCCGAGTTCGGTGCCGCCGAGCAGCTCTCGGGCCACGATTGCCGTTGCGGCAGCTCAGAGCCAGATCGGCGTGAGGTACAAGTACGCAACGGCAATCGAAGGCGTCTCATTCGACTGTTCAGGACTCACGATGTGGGCGTGGCGCCAGGCAGGTGTGGGTCTCCCGCACCAGTCTCGAGCCCAGTACAACTCGTCGCCGCGGGTGCCGATCGCCTATCTCGAGCCGGGGGACCTCGTGTTCTTCTATCGGCCGATCACCCACGTCGGGATCTATATCGGTGGAGGCATGATGGTCGATGCTCCAGGAGTTGGACGACCGGTGCGAATCACACCAATATCGTGGAACAAGGTGGTCGGAGCGACTCGTCCGGGTTGATTCCGCCACCGCAGTGGGGGAGAGTCGAGTGGCGTCCGAAGATCAGCCGACGGTGTCGAGTTCGAAACATGGAAGCTCGTCGGATCCTGCTGGCATCGATGTCGCCACTGTCAGCGCCTGGTTGCAGGACAATGTCGAATCGGCCGTCGGGCCGTTCCAGTTCCATCTGATCGCTGGGGGGCGATCCAATCTCACATTTCGTGTCACCGGATCGGATGGGGCGACGTTCGTGTTGCGCCGGCCTCCCCTCGGACACGTTCTCGCGACTGCTCACGACATGGCGCGCGAATTCCGCATCATTTCCGCTGTCGGCACGACGAACGTTCCGGTTCCGCCAGCACTCGGACTGTGCACCGATGTCGATGTCAACGGAGCACCGTTCTATGTCATGGGATTCGTGGCAGGTGAAGTCCTCGACAGCGTCGACAAAGCCGAGCGCCTTCCACTGGCTCTGCGTCCGACGGCGGCACATCATCTCATCGACGTCCTCGCGGATCTCCACGCCGTCGATGTCGACGATGTCGGCCTCGGTGATCTTGCACGACGCGACGGCTACATCGAACGGCAGTTGAAGCGCTGGTCGACTCAATGGGAGAACTCGAAGACGCGCGAGCTGCGCGAGATCGACGAAGTGGTCCGTCGCCTCGGTGAGAAAATGCCCGAGCAACAGGGAGTCGTCATCGCGCATGGCGATTACCGGTTCGGCAACTGTCTGACAGATGTGGCCCACGGTCGGATCGCAGCAGTGCTCGATTGGGAGCTGTGCACACTCGGCGACCCTCTCGCCGATCTCGGATATCTCGGCGTGTATTGGAGCGACGGAACGACAGGAACTCTTCGTGCCAACGACCCGACGCCTGCAGGCGGATTCCCTCTGTATCGCGAACTGGTGGAGAGATACGCCGAGCGCACGGGTCGCGATGTGTCCGGCGTCGATTACTACGTGGCGTTCTCCTGCTGGCGTCTCGCGGTCATCAGTGAGGGTGTGTACGCGAGATATCTCCACGGTGCAATGGGAGCACAAGAGGGCGTCGATCTGTCGGCCTTGAAGGTGGGAACAGAAGCGCTTGCGCAACGGGCGTTGGCGGCAGTCGAAACATTGGGGGCGTGACAGCGATGTCGAAACATGACGAGCTCTTGGCGAATTGGGATCGAAGCACTTTCACGTCGGGGGGCATGTCCCATGACGTCTACCGACGCGGTCAGGGTCCGGGCATCATCGTGGTGCACGAGATCCCGGGCATCACGCCGCTCGTGGCCCGTTTCGCCGACGAACTCGTCGACCGCGGATTCACTGTTGCGATGCCCGACCTCGTGGGCACACCTGGCCGTGCGCCATCTCCTTCGTATCTGGCGACGTCGATGGCCAAGGTGTGCGTCTCGCGAGAGTTCACGACCATGGCTCTCGGACGCACCTCGCCGATCATTTCCTGGCTGCGTGCCCTTGGACGCAGCCTCCATGTCGAGATCGGCGGCCCGGGTATCGGTGCAGTCGGAATGTGCTTCAGCGGAGGATTCGCGCTCGGGATGATGGTCGATGATCACGTCATCGCACCCGTCCTCAGCCAGCCGTCACTTCCGTTCAGCGTCGGCCGGGCACGCGGGGCTGATCTCAACTTGTCGCCCGATGACGAGCGGATCGTCGTGCGGCGTGCACAGGAAGGCTGTCAGGTTCTCGGCCTGCGCTTCACCGGCGACAAACTCGTCGGGACGCGATTCGACTCGCTGCGCGCACTGCTGGGTGACGCCTTCATCGCGGTCGAGTTTCCGTCGACCAAGTCGTCGGATCACTCGGTGCTCACCGAACACAGACAAGAAGAAGGAGTTCGACAGGTGATCGACTTCTTCGAGAAGAAGCTGTCGTCACCGGCTCTCTGAGATGTCGATGCGGTAGTGGGGATGCTCCCATGTGTCGATGGCGCGCATCGGTGATCGTGCCGTGAGGAGATGTCTGACGAACAGGCCTTTGGCGGCTTTGGCGTCGTGTCCGACGGTTCGTCCCCGAGCGTCGACGAACGAGGCGCGCAGCACTCGTCCATCCGCGGACGGCTGCCACACTCGTCGATGTTCGAGCGGCAGCAGATCGATCACCGTACGGCCGTCGAGCCATTCGTTCAGAACCGGCGTCACGCGGGGCAGCCAGTACGCGGCGAGTTTCTGGCGAGCGACTTCTTTGTCGAGTGTCGGCAGTTCGAGTGCCGCGCCGATCTTCAACTTGTAGTCCGGGATCGGATCATCGAATCCGACGAGTCCGAGAAGGCCTGAGACGACGACGATGGATTCCCGAGCGCGCGCCATTGCCGGATCCGGCAGGCTCGCTGGATCGATGTGGTCCCACACGACCCCGGTGTATCTCTGCCATGCCGGCAGAGTGGGCGATCCGATGAGGGATGTGTTGATCGCGCGCGCGTGGTCGAGGTGCGTTCCGGACACACCGAGCAGATCTGGCGAGCCGCCTTCGATCGCGGTCAGAGCGCGCACGATCTGGGTGCGGGCATCGGACAGAGCCTTGCCGAAGAGTCCGGATGAGGCCTTCCAGCCAGGTCGTGTGCCGTCAGGGGCCTTGCCTTCCGACGGGGGGAGAAGAATGGCCACAGCCGAGCTGGTCTTCGAGTTGGATCGGGGCATGTCCTCATTGTGCTCGGGGCTACTGTGAAGTCATGCGCATTCACGTGGACGCCGACAAATGCCAGGGTCACAACCGTTGTTACGCCCTCGCCCCGGAACTGTTCGATGTCGATGATTACGGCAACGCCGTGGTCGTCGGCGACGGATCTGTCTCTCCCGATCTCGAGGAGAAGGCTCGACTCGCAGTGGCGAATTGTCCCGAATTCGCGATCACGATCAGCGAATGAGCGGGTCGATCTACGGTCCGGTCGCCGATTGGCGCACCGATTTCGACCACGCCGATCCCGAATACAACCGCAAGGCACACGAGATCTGGTCGGATCTGCGATCAGCCTGTCCGGTGGCTCACAGCGATCGATACGGCGGAACGTGGCTTCCGGTGACGCACGATCACGTACGTGAGATCGCGTACGACACCGAGAACTTCACGAGCCGAGCCGTCGTCGTCAGCACCGTGATTCCCGAGGATCCGGCGCCGATCGGGGGAGCGCCGCCGATCACCAGCGATCCTCCGTTCCACCACGAAGCTCGCAAACTTCTGCTGCCGCCGTTCTCGCCCAAGCGCATCGAAGCGTGGGAGCCGGAAGTCCGTATCTTGTGCCACGACCTGCTCGATGTGATGGCACAGGATGTCCGTGCGGGCAAGACGATCGATGCTGCGGTCCAGTACGCGCAGAACATTCCGGTGAACGTCATCGCGCGCATGCTCGGCTTTCCTCTCGAGGATCAGGACCTGTTCCGCGGTTTCGTGCACGACGTTCTCGAGGGGATCAACCTCGATCCTCAGGAACGTGAGGCGAACGGCGACCGATTGGACGCCTACATCACCAGCCAGATCGAGGACCACATCGCCAACCCGCGCGACGATCTCACGTCATATCTCATGAACGTCGAGCTGATGGGTGAGAAACTCGCTCCGGCCCATGTGTCGGGCACGATCGTTCTGCTGCTTCTCGCTGGAATCGACACGACGTGGAGCGCGATCGGATCGAGTCTGTGGCATCTGGCCACCCATCCGGACGACTTGCGGCGTTTGCGCGAAGAACCGGAGTTGATGCCGACTGCGATCGAAGAACTTCTCCGCTTCTATGCCCCGGTCACGATGGCCCGACTCGTCGCACAGGACAACGACTTCCACGGCTGCCCGATGAAGACGGACGATTGGGTTCTTCTTCCCTTCCCGGCAGCCAATCTCGATCCGAACGTGTTCCCGCGTGCCGACGAAGTACTACTCGATCGTGCCGAGAACAGGCATGCTGCTTTCGGTCTCGGAATCCATCGTTGCCTGGGTTCGAATCTCGCGCGCCTCGAATTGCGCGTGGCGATCGAAGAGTTCATTGCTCGTTTTCCGAAGTTCGAATTGGCTGTGGGCGAAGACGGAGTGGAGTGGAGTCTCGGCCAGATTCGCGGACCGCGCGTTCTTCCTGTTCGCGTTCTCGAATCTGCCTGATCTCATCGGTCGATGGGCACTGAAATCCCTGAGAACGATCCGCCAGAGATCGATTCATCGGGGATCGAAGACATCGCGAACGATCCTGTGACGGAGCCGGGGACGACGTGGAAACGACAACTCGAGTCGTGGGCCATACCCCAGCACATCCTCGACCAGGCCGAGGTGGCTCCGTGGTCGCACGATCCGGCGACCTTCGCCGTCGATGACACGATCGACCCTGCGAGTCCGATTCACGAGTGGGCGCGTGAGATGTTGCCCGTGAGCGGGGGCAGCGTTCTGGATGTCGGCTGCGGAGGCGGACGTTCGTCGATCCCACTCGTTCCGCGGGCATCGTCGATCGTGGCGATCGACGAAAGTCCGGCGATGCTGGCTCGTTTCGCGCAGGCTGCCGAGGAAGTCGGAGTGCGGCACACGGAAGTGCACGGCCGGTTTCCCGACGTCGTTCGCATGTCGGAGGCGGCAGGTCATCCGATGCAGCCTTGTGATGTGGTCGTGTGCCATCACGTCCTGTTCAATGTGGCCGACCTCGAGCCTTTCGTCGTCTCCCTCACGGCCATGGCACGCCTCGGAGTCGTCGTCGTCCTTCCCCGCCGGCATCCCCTCAGTTCCTGGAACCCGGCCTGGAAGCATTTCTGGGATCTCGATCGTCCGGACGGACCGACGTCGGACGATGCCGTTGCGGTGATTCGCGCGCTCGGATTCGACCCGGAGATCGCTGTCGTTCCGAGGCCGCCTCTTGTACGACAGGCAGACGATCCGCGATCCCTTGCAGCGTCTGCTCGTCGCCGGCTGTGCCTGCCTGCTGAGCGAGAAGACGAGATCGCACGGTGGCTGGCGGACAATCCGCCCGAGTTCATGCGCGAGGTCGTCGTCGTGCGCTGGCCCGGAGGTCTTTGACGTCACCGTGACGTTGGGCTTCATAGATTCCGCGCCGAGGTGACACCGAATACGCGACGATGCACACGATGCCTGCTGGCACGAGAACTGCTGCTCCGAACAATTCGGCCGTGAGAACGCTGCAGGCGATGGGTGTATTCGACGCAGCGCCGAACACAGCGGCGAATGCGGCGATGGCAGCGAGAGTGACAGGAAGGTCGAGAGGTGCCGAGAGCACGGATCCGACAGTCGCACCGACGACGAACAGCGGAGTCACCTCACCACCCGGAATACCGCTGCCGAGAGCGATCACGGTCAACACGATCTTCAGAAGCGGATCCCACCAATCGGCCAGGCGTCCGGCAATCGCATCGTCGATGAGCGGCAGCGACAATCCGAGGTAGTCACGGCCGACGAGCGCGGCAAGCGCGATCGTGGCCGCCCCTCCGAGAACCGGTCGCAGCGGGGGCCAAGCGACGAGTCGTGTCGTGACGGAGCGGACGGAGCCAAGTGCGGTAATGAAAAGTCGTGCTGCCAGACCTGCGACGACACCGAGAACGGCAAGCCGTAGAGCGATCCACCAATCGACGGATGCAGCGATCTCGATGATCGGTGTGGAGCGGCCGAGAGCCTCGACGACGAAATCCGCCGTAATCGAGGCTGCAAGTGCAGGTGCCAGGGCGTCGTATCTCAGTCGGCCGGTTTGCTGAACCTCGAGCGCGAAGACTGCACCTGCAATGGGCACTCCGAACGCACCGCCGAAGGCGCCGGCCATCGCAGCGATCAGCATCAGACGCCGGTCGCTCGCCGCGAGGCGCAAGGGCTTCATGACGAAACTCGCGAGCGATCCTGCGATTTGGAGTGCAGCACCTTCTCGTCCGACCGATGCTCCGGTCAACTGAGCTGCATATGTCGCTCCGAAAATCATTGGCGCCATACGAGAAGGAACCTGCACCGTGTCGATTGCATCATCGGCTCTCACTCCCGAGATGTCGTGTTCTGCGTCGTGCGGGGGGAGAGAACGTTCGATGACGAGCGATGTTCCTCGTTCGCTGTCGCCGCCGGCGACGTGATACACGATGCCGAGTCCGAGTGCGACGAGAGGCAGCAGCCAGAGCAACCACGGGTGGTCGAGCCGCAAGGAGGTGGCGTGATCGAGGGATTCGAACAAAGCCCAGGAACCGAATCCGCTGATCGAACCGATGAGGATCGCCCCGACGAGGACGGCACAGAAATGGGCGAGCATGTGGACCCGGTCATGAATTGCGGGCTGGCTCGAGAGGGACAACTGCACGATTCGGTTGCTCACGATCTTTTTGTTCATGAAACAGCACCCATCGGACGTCGACGTTAGTCGGCGGTCTCGAAGCGGACGCTCTCACCCGTCTCTTACCCGACACGGGCAGACTGTCGTTGTGAACAGGCCGGTGACCCAGGAGGGAAAGGTTCTCGTCGTCGACGATGATCCCGCCATTCGCACATCGCTCAGTCGGGCGTTGTCACTCGAGGGGTACACGGTCGACACGGCACAGGACGGCAACGTGGCGCTGGCGCGTATGACGGCGTTCGAACCCGATGTCGTCGTGCTCGATCTGATGATGCCCAATGTCGACGGCCTGTCCGTGTGTCGAGTGTTGCGCAGTGAGGGCAATCGCGTGCCGATTCTGATGCTGACGGCGCGCACTGAGACAAGCGATCGAGTCGCAGGACTCGACGCCGGAGCTGATGATTACCTCTGCAAGCCGTTCGCACTCGAAGAACTTCTCGCGCGCGTACGCGCACTGATGCGCCGATGGCAGCACGCCGAAGGACACGACGACGGGGACGTTCTCGAACTCGAGGACTTGTGCATCGATCGCAGTGGTCGTTCCGTTCGACGCGCAGGTCGCGAGATCGAATTGTCCAAGACCGAATTCGACTTGCTCGAACTGCTCGTTCGCAACAAGGGCATCGTGCTCGACCATTCGACGATCTACGACCGGATCTGGGGCTACGACTTCGGTCCCGATTCGAAGAACCTCGCTGTCTACATCGGGTACATCCGACGCAAGGTCGACACAGAGGGACTTCGTCCGCTCATCCACACCGTGCGCGGTGTCGGATACACGGCACGAGCCACGGCGAGCGGATCGAGTTCGTAGCGACATGAATTCCTCCTCTTCCTCCCTGCCCTCCGCATTCGGTTTGCGCGGCAAGTTGATGGTGCTCTTGTCGGCGATCTCTGCCATCACTGCGCTCGCCGTCGGTCTGGTCTCGTATCAGTCTCTGCAGGAGAGGCTCCAGACGGAAATCGACAGATCCCTCGTGCAGGCAACGGATCGATTCCTCGACGGGCCGAACGGAAGTCGCAGATTTCGAATCGGCGATCGACTTTCGGTGATCATTCCCGAACGCCCCCTCGGGATCGAGCAATTCGTCGTGCAGGTGGCATCGAGTCGGGGAATCGTGATCGCCGGCACTCCCGAGGTCACGCTTCCTGCGGTCTCGATCGACGACGCCGTCTGGGAACGCGCTGATGCGACGGGTGCAGTCCTGCGAACGGTTACATCGGCCCAAGGAGATCGCTATCGAGTGCGAATGGTCGTGGTTCGCCTGCCTGGACTTCAGGATCTGGTGCTGCAGCTCGGTCGCGACTTCTCCGAGACGGACAACGTTCTCGATGGCCTGCGCACTCGTATTCTTCTGATCGGCTCGGGAGTCGTCGTGATCGCGGGCCTCCTCGGAGCTGCGATTTCGTCCGGGGTCACGTCGAGACTGCGTCGGCTCTCGCGGGCGGCTGAACGGATTGCCGAGACCGGCGAGCTGACGTCCGATGTGTCGCTTGCCGATCTTCCTTTCAAGGGGAACGACGAAACGAGTCGTCTTGCCCGATCGTTCAACGACATGGTCGACGCTCTCGGCAAGTCGAGGGCGGAGCAAAGGCGGCTCGTCCAGGACGCCGGTCACGAACTGCGGACCCCGCTGACGAGCCTTCGAACCAATATCGACGTTCTTCGTCGGCATACCGATCTCTCTGATGAAATGCGCTCACAGTTGCTCGCCGACATCAATCAGGACATCACCGATCTGCGCGATCTCGTCGAGGAAATCGTGACGGTGGCTGCTCAGTCAGCATCGAGTCCGCTCGACGGGGAACCTCTCGAAACGGTGGACCTCGGCGAAGTGGCTGCCGGTGTCGTCGAGCGATTCCGACGGCGCAGCGACAGGGAAATCCGTCTGACAGCTGATCATTCGCTCGTCGTGGTGCGTCCATCGATCATCGAGCGAGCCATTTCGAATCTCATCGACAATGCCCTCAAGTTCGACACCGGTGTCGGGCCGATCGAAGTCGACGTCGAAGCAGGAGTCGTCACAGTGAGAGATCGTGGGCCGGGTGTCTCCGATGCCGATCTCGAGTCGATCTTCGGAAGGTTCTATCGATCGCCTGAAGCGAGATCTCTGCCGGGTTCGGGTCTCGGGCTGTCCATCGTTGCCGATGCGGCGACGGCACATGGTGGTGGGCATTTCGCACGTCGCCGTGAGGGTGGGGGTCTGGAAGTGGGCTTTCGTCTGCCGCTCGCACGCTGAGCCGTCGACACGAGTTGTTCGGTGTTTCTCGGGTGTTTTCTTACGGGCTTCTCACCGTCGTCCGTCCTGCACCTCACCTCGGTTCGCCACAGTGAACGCCGAGAGATGCGCCGATCTTCGGCTGGCGCATCTCTCGACTGAAACATTCCACGAAAGGAAAACCGATGGACACACATGATCAGGATCAGGACGAAACGGGATCGAAAGACTCCGAGGTGAAAGCGGGACGACAACGGCGCAGGTCGGCGATCGGACTCGCAGCCGGACTCACCGTCGGACTCGCGGCAGCCGCCGGTATCGGATTGGCTGTTCAGTCGGCCGGTGCATCTCCGGCTCCCCAGGCGAACGAGCATCCGATGGGAGCACAGCTTCCCTGGGACGAATCGGAGCACGACATGAGCAAAGACGGCGTCGATCGCCCGCACGGAGATCATGGTCGACTCGGCGCACTGCACGATCGCATGCATCGGCGAATGGATGACGCCATGGCCTCGAGACAGGGTGGGCGAGACGGCCAGGGTCGCGGCGTCGAGGGTCGCGGCGGAGAAATCCGCGAGATGCTCGCAATTGCCGCCGAGGAACTCGGGATCACTGTCGAAGAATTCACCCAAGGTTTGAAAAATGGCGAGTCGATTGCCGATATTGCTCAGCAAAGAGATGTCCCTGTGCAGGATGTCATCGATGCCTTGGTCGACCATGTCACGGCGAATGCAACCGAAAGAATCACCGAACTGGTGAACCGCTCGCTTCCATTTCCGCGGTTGTGAGTCGACGCATCTCGCGTCACAGCCGACCCATGTCACACCCAACTCATATGATGAAGCGGGTATGACACAAGACGAACGTGAGAACGGCGAACTCTTCGATTCCGCTCCGTTCGCAGCCCGGTCGACCTCGACACGTGTCGGTGACGGCTTCTCTCTCGACGGACTGAACCCGATCCAGAGAGAAGCCGTCGAACACGTCGATGGACCGCTGCTCGTCGTGGCCGGCGCCGGCAGCGGCAAGACGCGAGTTCTGACCTACAGAATTGCCCACCTCATCACCCACCACGGCGTTCATCCGATGAACATCCTGGCCATCACGTTCACGAACAAGGCCGCAGGAGAAATGAAGCACCGAGTCGAGGCGCTGATCGGCCCTGTTGCCCGATCGATGTGGGTGTCCACTTTCCACAGCGCATGTGTGCGGATCCTTCGAATGCATGCCGAGGCGATCGGGTATCCGAAATCCTTCAGCATCTACGACCAGGCGGATGCCCAACGACTCACCGGATATGTGATCCGAGATCTGGGATTCGACAACAAGAGATTCACCCCGCGGGCAGTCCACGCGGCGATTTCCAATTGGAAGAACGAATTGGTGACCCCCGATGGTGCCCTCGATGGTGCGTCACACATCTTCGAGCGCAAGAACGCCGAGATCTATCGCGAATATCAGGACAGGCTCCGCCGAGCCGGGGCGATGGACTTCGACGATCTTCTCGTGAACGTCGTGAAACTGTTCCGGCTCAACCCGGGCATTCTCGAGTCCTTTCAGGAGCGCTTCAAGTACATCCTGGTGGACGAATACCAGGACACGAATGTCGCGCAGAACGACATCGTGCTGATGCTCGGTGCCCGCCACAAGAACGTATGCGTGGTCGGCGACACCGACCAGTCGATCTACGCGTTCCGCGGAGCAGATCTTCGCAACATTCATCAATTCGAAGATGCATTCGACGACGTCACGGTCGTCGTCCTCGAGCAGAACTATCGCAGCACGCAGACGATCCTCGACGCTGCGAACGCCGTGATCTCGCGCAACTTCACTCGCAAGCCCAAGGAACTCTGGACCGATTCGGGCCCGGGGGACAAGATCGTTCGCTACCACGCCCAGGACGAGGGCGACGAGGCCACCTACGTTTCGCGCACCCTCGAATCGCTGCACCGCTCGGGGCGACCCTGGTCGCAGATGGCCGTGTTCTATCGGACGAACCCACAGAGCCGCATTCTGGAAGAAGTTCTCATCCGCTTCGGCGTCCCGTACAAAGTCGTGGGCGGAACCCGCTTCTACGATCGTCGAGAGATCAAGGACGCTGTTGCCTATCTGCGGGCGGTCGTCAATCCTGCCGACGAAGTGAGCATCAAGCGCATCTTGAACACTCCAAAGCGCGGAGTCGGCGACACGAGCGTCGCCAAACTCGACGCCTTTGCGAAGGATGAGGGAATCAGCTTCTTCGCGGCGCTGAGGCGCGCTCCTGAGGCAGGCGTTTCGGGCTCGGCGCGCCGCGGAATCGACGCTTTGATCACGGCGATCGATGATGTCGTCTCCCAGGAGTCGCAGTCACCCGAGGCTCTGCTGTCCACGATTCTCGACACGTCGGGGTATCTCGCAGATCTGGAAGCTGAGCATTCGATCGAAGCCGACGGCCGACGCGAGAACATCGAAGCACTTCTGACATCGGCTCGTGAGTTCGCGCGTATCGACGAGTTCCTCGAACAGGTCTCGCTGTACACCGACACCGATGAACTCGGCGCAGACGACAAAGTCGTGCTGATGACATTGCACGCGGCCAAAGGACTCGAGTTTCCGGTGGTGTTCATCATCGGGGTCGAAGAAGGTTTGTTTCCGCATGCACGCGCCTTCACCGATGTTTCCGAGCTCGAAGAGGAAAGACGGCTGGCCTACGTCGGCATCACGCGCGCGCAGGAGAAGCTGTATCTCTCGCATGCCTGGTCGCGCAATCAGTTCGGTGCGACGCAGTACAACCCGCCGTCGCGATTCCTCGACGAGATTCCCGATGAACTGATCGAACACGAAGGGGATGTGCGAACGCGGTCATCGTCCCAACGACGCCGGGTGGACGAGGGTTCGAATCGGAAGTCGTTCGGCTCGTTCGATCCGGATGACGACATGCGCGAGCGCCAGGTCGAGGCAGCGATCTCGGCCGGCCGGGCGCAGGTGAAGGCTCAGCCCTCTCATGCCCATGAGCTCGGACTGCGCATCGGCGACAATGTCGAACATGCCGTCTTCGGAGAGGGTGTCATCATCGACATCACGGGTTCGGGGGAAGACATCGAAGCCGTGGTGAACTTTCGCGAACGCGGCAGGAAGCACCTGATCCTTGCGTGGGCGCCCCTCAAAAAAGTGTGAAAGATCCGTCATCGGGCGGGAAACACCGGCTCGTGTGCCTGCTGGTGCCAGACTTGAGCCATGAAAGCGTCATTGTTGGTCGAAAGCCTGACCGGAAACACGTGGAAAGCAGCGGAGCTCATCGCGTCTCGACTCGAACAGGACAGATGGGAGATTTTGGGCCTGAACCCCCTGCGTCAGCCGGATCACAGCGTTTTGCAGGCGAGCGACATCGTGCTCATCGGCACGTGGGTTCATGGCGCATTCGTCTTTGCGCAGGCGCCATGGGGGGACGCAGCGATCCGTGCTCTGCCATCACTGGCTGGCAAGTCGGTCGCCACATTCTGCACGTTCGCCCTCAATCCGGGTCGGACCCTCGATGCCATGGCATCCTCTGCACAGACTCTCGGGGCCGATGTCATCGGTGGTCTTGCGCTGCACAGGTCGAAGCTCGCGGCACACACCGAGGAGTTCGCTGTGCGTCTGACGGATGCCCTGGCGACGACACGCCAGTCGTGATATTCCAGTCGTGATATCGCGATTCAGACAGGAGCGTCGACGGGTCGCTGTTCTCGGGCTGCGGGAAGGTGATCCCACATGTCGGCAAGGAGTTCGGATCGAAGAGAGGTCCTCGCGGGATCGTCCCACAGATTCTTTTCCTGGAGCGGATCGTTCTCGAGGTCGTACAACTCGCCCTCGGTGCCATCGTGCACGGATCCGGGCAGACATGCTGTTGCGACCCAGCCATCTCGACAGATCGAACGCATGCGCACGATCTTGCCGAACAGCACGCTGTCCCACTCGGTGAGGACGCGCTCGTGCCCCAGTTCTGCCGATTCGTCGTTCGACGTGGGCAGGCGAGGTGCTTCGGCATAAGTAGGACGATCGAGACCTGCGATGTGGCTGAAGGTCGCAGCGAGTGAAACATGCCCGACGGGCGCATCGATCGTCGCAGGTGCGATGCGAGCCGAGGGTGCCGGTCTCCAAATGAGAGGCAGGCGCATCAGCGAGTCGACGTGGTAGGGGCCTTTGAAGAGAAGCCCGTAATCGCCCTGCAGCTCGCCGTGGTCGGTCGTGTAGAGCACATCGGTGTCATCGGCCCAGCCGCGCTGTTCGATGTGCTGCATCAACCGGCCGACGCCTTCGTCGATGAGTTCGTTCTCGATATGTGTGAGCGCGTTCACTTCGCGAATCTGGTCGGGGGTCAGAGTGTTGGGCACCCAACGCGCGGGCGCCTCGTAATTGGAGACGAACTGGCCGTCGTACCACATGCGCCAATGTCTCGGCTTGTCGTCGAGAACGGATTCACGTGAAGCGCGATCCTCCCGGTACGCGTCGGGAAGGTCGAGATCGCGCCAGTCGACTCGATGACGCTCGGATGCAGGGGGATCCCATGGGTGGTGCGGGTCGGGGAAACTGACCCAGCAGAACCAGTCGGCATCTGTCGACAGCGAGTCGAGCCAGGCGATTGCGCGATCGACGACCCAGTCGGTGTGGTACCACTCGCGAGGGATTGCGTTGTCATGCGCCTGCGGTGCCAGCGTGTCACCGCCGCCTTGTGCGCTCACCTGCAGTTCCATGTCGAGCACTCGGTAGTACATCGCTGCGGCTTCGGGATGGTTGCGCAGGATCCACTGCGCGTAGTGGAAGCTGCCTGTCGCACCATGGCTCGCAGTCTCCATGTGGTCGAAGCCGCGATGCAGATTGCCGTTGTGGAGATGGTTGTACTCGCCCTGAGCTGCGAGTTGATTCTCTGTGAAACGCAGGAATGGGTCGAGGAACGGCTCGAAGTGAGCCTTGCCGATCAATGCCGTGGCGTATCCGGCACTCTTCAGAGTTGCGGCAGCACTCGGTGCTTCGACTGGAAGAGGTACGCCGTTCATCCACACACCATGTGTCGTGACGTGCTGGCCGGTGATCATGGTCGAGCGCGACGGCATGCACACGACGCTTTGAGGGTGCGCTCGACGAAAATTGATTCCATCTGCCGCCAAGCGATCGATGTGCGGGGTGCGTGCAACGGTTCCGCCGTTGCATCCGAGAGCATCGAAACGCTGTTGGTCGGTGGTGATGAAGAGGATCTTGCGTCCCATCACGTATCTCCTCGCTGTTTGCGCCCGGCCGTCACTGTGTCGAACAATTCCTCGAGTCGCGTCAGACCGGCTCCTGCTGCTCCGGCGATGACCAAGGCCATGACTTCTGGTTCGAGATCGGTCGAATAGACGACGAGACATCGGCTGTCGCCATCGGCAATGACATCGACGGTGCCGAGATGTGATTTCACGATGGGATTGTCGACGATCGAGTACTGGAATCGGCGCAGGGCATGGTCGAGTGTGACGATGCGCTCTTCGAAACGCAGTCCGCTTGCGAGTGTCACCGAGCGTCGAGTCGGGGGGAGATGCTCGTCACCGTCTTCTCTCGAGACTTCGCAGCCCGTGATGGGGAACCACTCGTGGAGGCGGGCAGGGTCTCCGACCAGTGCCCAGACCTCGTCTGCGGGTGCGTCGATGAAGATCTGCCGCCGGACTGTTCCCACCCGACCGACTCTAATCACCCTGTAGTTTCATGAGGACTGCCAAAATGCGGAAATTTCCTGCGGGGCGGATCCGGGCGAACCCTCATGTGCGCCGAAACGGGTCGTCGTTCGGATCGGAACCGAATCGCATACCATTTGACCGTGACGCAATCCGAGACGAACGAATCCGACGCCGGCGAGAGCAATCCGAAATCCGGACCAGGCTTCTTCAAGCGCCGGGGACCATTTCTTCTCGTCGGGGTCGCAGCAACTCTCGCTGTGGTCGCCGTGGCGGTCGGTTACTTCACGAGCGACGCCGAGGTCATCTTGGAGGCCCCGACGACGACATCTGCCGAGACGACCGTGCCGCAGAGTTCGATCGAGTATCCGCTGTCGTTCTCCGAGGCGACTGCGCAGGGATCAGTCGACTCGATCGAGTGGGGAGAGACGTGCGACACCGAGACGGGGAGGCTCGCTGTTCCGGATGTCTTCGCCCCTGAATGCATGGCTCCGTTCGTGGGCGACAACGGCGGTGCGACCAGCACCGGTGTCGGAGCGGACACCATCAAGGTTGCGTACTACCAGGTTGCCGACAACGACCCGATCCGCACACGTAACTACAACGCCGTTCGTCTCGATGACACCGGTGAGCAGCAGGCACTCGCTCTCATCGACTTCATGGGATATTTCTCCGAGTTCTACGAGCTCTACGGCAGATCCGTCGAGCTCGTGACGTACCAGAGCAAAGGTCCTGCCAATGACGAAGCAGTGGCTCGGGCCGATGCCCAGCGCATTGCCGAGCAGATCAAACCGTTCGCGGTCATCGGCGGCCCTGCCTTGACGAATGCTTTCGCCGAGGAACTTGCCGCTCGACAGATCGTCTGCATCGACTGCGGCACGGGAAGCACCCAGTGGTTCAAGGATCGAGACCCGTACATCTGGAGCACAGATGCCTCAGGGACGCAGAAGCAAATTCATCTTGCCGAGTTCGTCCAGAAGCAGTTGGCGGGAAAGCCGGCTGTGTACGCAGGCACCGCATTGCGAGAGACCCCGCGCGTTTTCGGACATGTGTATCTCGACAGGGGTCCGGAGTCGAATCTTCTCGCGGAGCAGATGATCGGACGACTCGAGGCAGCGGGCGCGCGTCCATCCGAGACGATCGGATACACGATCGAGCCGGACAAGATGGCCGAGAAGGCCACCGAGATCATCACGCGATTGAAGACCGCCGGAGTCACGACAGTGATCCTGTCCACCGATCCTGTGTTCCCGCGTGAACTCACGTTCGAGGCCAATGCTCAGGAATATTCACCTGAATGGGTGGTGGCAGCGACTCCATCGGTCGATTCTGTGATGTATGGGCGTACGTACGACAGAGATCAATGGGCACAAGCGTTCGGTGTGACGGTGCGTTCGCCCCGAGTGACCGATGTTGCCGGCAACTATCGAGATCTCTACGAGTGGTACATGGGAAGGGCTCCCTATGCGGACGACACGATCGATTCGTTGATGCCTCCATTCGCATTCTTGATGGAGGCGATCCAGCGCACCGGGCCGAATCTGACTCCTCAGACATTGGCAGGAGCGATTCGCGCAATTGCCACGCGCCCTTCGACCAGTCAGCCGTTCTATCGCTGGGGAGACCATGCGGTCTGGGAAGACGGCGACTATTCCGGAGCCGAGGACGCAACGATGTTCTGGTGGGACCAAGAAGCCTCGGGACCCGATGAGCGCAATCGTCAAGGAGTCGGAATGATGCGCTTCGCCGATGCGGGCAAGCGGTATCTGCCCGGCGAATGGCCCGGTGAGCAACGGCTCTTCGTCGCCGAAGGATCGATCACGATCTTCGACACTGCGCCCGAAGGCGGAGCAGTGCCCGACTATCCGAGTCGAGTGACGCCGACGCCGGGCAGTATCGCCGAATACACGACGCTGCCGCCGGACACGGCGGCTCCATCGGATTCGACGGCACCGTCGGATTCATCCAGTACGACGACGAGCAGCACGTCGCCGTCGGGTTGACACTGACGTCGATTCGGGCGTGGTCAGCTCAGACACCAGTCGATCGGACGAGAGCCGAATCGGCGCAATGCATCGTTCGTTCGCGAGAACGGACGAGATCCGAAGAAACCGTTGTGTGCCGACAACGGTGACGGGTGTGCCGATTCGATCACGACGTGGCGCGCAGCGTCGATCAAGGTCTTCTTTCGACGAGAGGCAGCACCCCACAAGACGAAGACGACTCCGTTCTGCTTGGCATCGACTGCTTCGATCACTTTGTCGGTGAACGTCTCCCAGCCTCGACCTTGATGAGATGCTGCGGCACCCGCTCGCACGGTGAGTGTGGTGTTCAGAAGGAGGACACCCGAGCGAGCCCACTGTTCGAGAGAGCCGTCCTGCGGAGGTGTGCACCCCAGATCGTCGTGCAACTCCCGGAAGATGTTCCGCAACGTCGGCGGCATGGCGATGCCCGGCTGCACCGAGAAGCACAGTCCGTGGGCTTGTCCGGCACCGTGGTACGGATCCTGACCGAGGATCACCACCTTCGTCTCGGCCAGCGATGTGAGACGCAGGGCGGCGAAAACGTCCGGCTGGGGCGGATACACCGGACCTCGTCGGCGCTCGTCCTCGATGAAGGCCTGCAATTCCGCCCAGTACGGCTCGGCGAGTTCGGAGCGCAGGACCGGATCCCAGTCGTTCGAGGTCATATGTTCGGTCACGGGCCCAGTCACCTGCCCAGTCTGGCGTGCCCAGTCTGGCGTGCCCAGTCTGGCGTGCCCAGTCTGGCGTCACGGGGGCGTCGACGCGAATGAATAGCCTGAGGGCGTGTCATCGGGATTCGAGTCATCACGTGAGTCACCTCGAGATTTGTCACGTGAATCATCTCGTGAATCAGTGCGTGCGGTGACGCTGTCGACATGGCGCAGTGTGACGCGTGTGCACCTCGCAAGTCTGCCGACGCCCCTCGAACGCAGTGTTCAGTTGCCTGGCGGTGCTCGATTGTGGATCAAGCGGGACGATCTCACCGGACTTGCGCTCGGTGGGAACAAAGCACGCAAGCTCGAG
>QXGG01203569.1_pt1 | contig 49112 bp, 44 predicted proteins | sample 1982491 | NCBI WGS metagenome assembly QXGG01 (sample SAMN09924614, study PRJNA488089) | Wastewater metagenome, whole genome shotgun sequencing project. | isolation source: South African research farm wastewater | place: South Africa: Irene, Agricultural Research Council, Animal Production...
TGGCGGAGAGGGTGGGATTCGAACCCACGGTAGGCTCGCACCTACGCCTGATTTCGAGTCAGGTACATTCGACCACTCTGCCACCTCTCCGCTCGAAGGTCGGCATTATAGGGAATCTGCCGGAAAAGTGAACGACTTTTTTGAACTGCAGTCCGCAACGCCGCCTTCGCCTGCACGGTCTCGCGCGGCAGGCGAAGATCGCCGGGGGCTCAGGCGTTCGCGGGCAGCATTTCCTCGTAGGCGCGCACGGCTTCGGCGGCATACATCAGGGCCGGGCCGCCCCCCATGTAGGCGCACACGCCGAGCGTCTCCATGATCTGCGCACGGGTGGCGCCAAGACGGATCAGCGCCTTGACGTGGAAGCCGATACAGGCGTCGCAGCGCTGCGTAACGGCAATCGCGAGGGAGATCAGTTCCTTCTGCAGTTCGGTCAGCGCACCGTCCTGCAGCGAACTTGTCGCCATGGTGCTGAAACCCTGCATGGTGGCGGGAATCTCCTTGCGCAGGGTGCCGAGGGCCTTGGAAACGTCGGCGGTGATCTGGACAAATGATTTGGACATTTTCGCACTTCCGAACTTTAGGGAAGTCTTATATTACGCCACGCGGGGGCTCGTCGCCACCGTGCGCGCTGATCCGGGGATAGGCCGACCGAATGCGCTGGATCAGGCCGCCGTGCGCTTGTCGCGCTCGATCAGTGCGTAGGCCGAGTGGTTGTGGATCGACTCGAAGTTCTCCGATTCCACTACATACGCGTCGATACGCGCCTCGCGGTTCAGCTGACCGGCGACGTCGCGCACCATGTCCTCGACGAACTTGGGGTTGTCGTAGGCGCGCTCGGTCACCCATTTCTCGTCTGGGCGCTTGAGCAGGCCGAAGACTTCGCACGAGGCTTGATCCTCGACCAGCTGGACCATCTCCTCGATCCACAGGTGGTCATTGAGCACTGCGGTCACGGTGACGTGCGAGCGCTGGTTGTGCGCGCCGTATTCCGAGATCTTCTTCGAGCACGGGCACAGGCTGGTCACCGGCACCACGACTTTCATGGTGAATTCGTAGCGGCCGCCCTCGGCGATCGAGCCGATGAAGCAGACCTCGTAGTCCATCAGGCTCTGCACGCCCGAGACTGGCGCGGTCTTGTTGATGAAGTAGGGGAAGCGCATCTCGACATGGCCGGTCTCCGCCTCCAGGCGCTCCACCATCGCGCGCAGCATGGGCTCGAAGTTCTCAACCGAGATCTCGCGGGCGTTGCCGTTGAGGATCTCGATGAAGCGCGACATGTGGGTGCCCTTGAAATTGTGGGGCAGGCCGACGTACATGTTGAAAGTGGCGACGGTGTGCTGGACACCACCGGTCTTGTCGGCAACCTTGACCGGGTGGCGGATCGACTTGATGCCGACCTTGTTGATGGCGATCCGGCGGCTGTCGGCGCTGCTCTGGACGTCGGGGATGGCAAGGTCGGTGGGGACGTTCATGCACGGCTCTCTGGTCAAATCCTGGGGCTCAAAACGCAAGCGCTCAGGTGCAACTTTATTGCACCTGAGCCGTGATCTCAACTTTCCCGGCAAAAATGCTCAAGCTTTATAGGCTGAGCTCAAAATTCGAGACTGCGCCGGATGCTGGCCAGAATGCCGGCCTTGTCGAGTCCGACCGTAGCCAGCAAGTGGGCCTGGTCACCGTGGTCGATGAAGCGGTCGGGCAGACCCAGCCGCAGGATCCGGGGACGCTGGGCCAGACCGTCGGCCACGCGTGCGACTTCGGCGCCGGCGCCGCCGATCACTGCGTTCTCCTCGACCACGACCAGCAGATCGTGTGCTGCCGCGAGCTCGGCGATCAGCGCCTCATCGAGCGGCTTGATGAAGCGCATGTTGGCGACGGTGGCGTCGAGCGCATCGCCGACCTCCCGTGCCACCGGGACCAGGCTGCCGAAGGCGAGCAGTGCGATGCCCTTGCCCTGGCGCAGGACCTCGCCCCTGCCGATGGGAAGCGTCTGCATCTCGGCCTGCGGGCTGACGCCGGTGCCGCTGCCGCGCGGGTAGCGCACCGCCGTGGGGCCCGGATGCTGCGCCGCGGTGTAGAGCATCTGCCGGCACTCGTTCTCGTCCGCAGGCGCCATCACCACCATGTTGGGAATGCAGGCGAGGTAGGAGAGATCGAAGGCGCCGTGATGGGTCGCGCCATCGGCACCGACCAGACCGCCGCGATCGATCGCGAACACCACCTGCAGATTCTGCAGCGCGACGTCGTGGATGAGCTGGTCGTATGCGCGCTGCAGGAAGGTCGAGTAGATCGCCACCACCGGCACGAAACCCTCGCACGCCAGGCCGGCGGCGAAGGTGACCGCATGTTGCTCGGCGATGCCGACGTCAAAGTAGCGGTCGGGGAACTCCTGCGCGAAGCGCACCAGGCCGGAGCCTTCGCGCATCGCGGGCGTGATGCCGACGATGCGCGGGTCGGCCTTCGCCATGTCGCACAGCCAGTCGCCGAACACCTGGGTGTAGGTGAGCTTGCCGCCGCCCTTGCCGGCCTGGATGCCGGCGGTGTGGTCGAACTTCGACACGCCGTGATAGAGGATCGGGTCGGCCTCGGCGAGCTTGTAGCCCTGGCCCTTTTTGGTGATCACATGCAGGAACTGCGGGCCCTTGAGCTTTTTCAGGTTCTGCAGCGTGGGGATCAGCGCGTCCAGATCGTGACCGTCGATCGGGCCGTAGTAGTGGAAGCCGAACTCCTCGAACAGCGTGCCCGGACTGATCATGCCCTTGGCGTATTCCTCGACCTTGCGTGCTAGCTCCGCGACCGGCGGTGCCATGCCGAGAACCTTCTCGCCGACGCGGCGTGCCGTGTTGTAGGTCGAGCCTGACAGCATGCGGGCGAGGATCTTGGTCAGCGCGCCGACCGGCGGCGAGATCGACATCTCGTTGTCGTTGAGGATCACCAGCAGCCTGATGTCACCCATGTCACCGGCGTTGTTGAGTGCCTCGAAAGCCATCCCGGCCGACATCGCGCCGTCACCGATCACCGCGATCGTGCTGCGTTCTTCCGCGCGCGCACGCGCTGCAACCGCCATGCCGAGCGCGGCCGAAATCGAGGTCGAGGAGTGCGCGGTGCCGAAGGTGTCGTATTCGCTCTCGCAGCGGCGCGGGAAACCGGAGATGCCGTTCCAGTGGCGCAGGCCGGACATCGCCTCGCGTCGGCCGGTCAGGACTTTGTGGCCGTAGGTCTGGTGCCCCACGTCCCACACGATACGATCCTCGGGGGTGTTGAAGACGCGGTGCAGGGCAATGGTGAGTTCGACCGTGCCGAGGTTCGACGACAGATGGCCGCCCGTCTTCGAGACCGATTCGATCAGGAATGCGCGCAGCTCCGCGGCCAGCGCGTCGAGCTCACGACGGTCGAGTGCGCGCAGGTCTGCGGGTGCATTGATCCGTTCGAGATGAGGGTAGGGGGCCATGGGAGATCCAGCTCTGAGTACGTTTGTTCTTCTCGATCGGTCGCTACGGGCGGCTCAGAAGGCGCGATGCACGACGTAGTCTGCAAGCTGCTCCAGGCGTGTCGCACGCGGGCCGAAGCTGCACAAGTGCGCCTTTGCGTCGACAAGCATATCTTCCGCCAACCGCCGAGCGTCGGCGAGGCCGAGCAGGCTGACGTAGGTCGGCTTGTCGTTCTCGGCATCCTTGCCGGCCGTCTTGCCCAGGGTCGCCGTGTCGGCCGCCGCATCGAGGATGTCATCCACAACCTGGAACAGTAGACCCAGCACCTTGGCATAGCGGTCCAGATGGTCGACGTCTGCACTGTCCAGGCCTTGACCGGCGTTCGCGCCGAGCAGGACCGCTGCCCGGATCAGCGCCCCCGTCTTGTGTACATGCATGAATTCGAGTTCCTCGCGCCCGAGCTGCACGCCCACCGCCGCGAGATCGATCGCCTGGCCGCCAGCCATGCCGCGCGAACCGGAGGCAAGCGCCAGGTGCCTGACCATGGCGAGCTGCGCGGCCGGGCCTGCGCGCATCGGCGTGTCGGATAGGACCTGGAAGGCCAGCGTCTGCAGGGCGTCACCGGCAAGCAGCGCGGTGGCCTCGTCATATTCCACATGCACGGTGGGCTTGCCGCGGCGCAGCACGTCGTCGTCCATGCACGGCATGTCGTCATGGACAAGGGAATAGGCGTGGATCAGCTCGATGGCGCAGGCCACACGGTCGACGTCCTGCGCCGGCGCGCCGGAGAGTTCGCCTGCTGCATGGGCGAGCAGCGGACGGACGCGCTTGCCGCCACCCAGCACCGCGTAGCGCATCGCGCTGTGCAGACGCTGTGGGGCAATCGTCGCCTCGGGCAGCACGCTGGCGAGCGCCCCCTCGGTGCGCTGCTGGATCTGCGCCATCCAGTCGGTGAAGGAGAGCGGCGGAGTGGAAGGGGACGGATGGGGACGATTCATGCGCCTGCCTTGTCGTGGTTGCGTCCAGTGTCGTCGATCGCGAGATCGACCAGCGCCTCGCCTTCGAGCACCTTGACACGGTGTTCCGCTGCGTTGAGCGTGGTCTGACAGTAGCGCAGGAGATTGACGCCACGCTGATAGTGGGCGAGGGCGGCTTCGAGCGGCAGGTCGCCCGACTCCATGTCCTGGACGATGGACTCAAGCTCCGAGACCGCCATTTCGAATGACTTGGGTGAGGATGCCGACTTTGGCATGGATGGATATCTGCGCGGCAAAGACAGAAAAATAACCGAATGCGGGTCTGGCGGTCAAACAGGGTCTGACATACACTAACTCGTTTATTTTTCCGGATTTCTTGTCCGCAAGAGGAGGTTCGGGGATGTCCGACATCGCTTCCACGGCTCAATTGGCCCAGGCTGCCTCGCAGCTGCCTGTTTCCTGGTACTTCAACGAGCAGGTCTTCGAACTGGAGAAAAAGCTCCTCTTCGATGCCGGGCCGGGGTACGTCGGTCACGAGCTGATGGTGCCCGAGATCGGCAACTACCGCTCGCTCGAGTGGCTCGACCATTCCAAGCTGCTGTTCCGCACCGAAGCCGGTGTGCATCAACTGTCCAACGTCTGCCGCCACCGCCAGGCCATCATGCTTCAGGGCAGCGGTACGACCGAGCACGTCGTGTGTCCGGTCCATCGCTGGACCTACGATCGCCAGGGAGAACTCGTCGGCGCGCCGCACTTTGCCCAGAAGCCCTGCCTTGGCCTGAAGCGCGATGCGCTCGAGCGCTGGAATGGACTGCTGTTCAAGGGGCCCCGCTCGGCCAACGCCGACCTTCGCGGGATGAAAGTGGCGGGTCAGCTCGACTTTTCCGGCTACAAGCTCGATCGCGTCGAGATCCACGCCTGCAACTACAACTGGAAGACCTTCATCGAGGTCTATCTCGAGGATTACCACGTCGTGCCTTTCCATCCGGGACTGGGCAAGTTCGTGACCTGCGACGACCTGAGCTGGCAGTTCGGCGACTGGTACTCGGTGCAGCAGGTGGGCATCACCTCGCTCGCCAAGCCCGGTTCGGCCGCCTACGCCAAATGGCACAAGGCGGTGCTCGACTACTATGGCGAGAAAAAACCGGAGCATGGCGCTATCTGGCTCACCTACTACCCGAACATCATGGTCGAGTGGTATCCGCACGTGCTGGTGGTGAGCACCCTGATCCCGACCGATGTGGACAAGACCACCAACGTGGTCGAGTTCTACTACCCCGAGGACATCGTCGAGTTCGAGCGCGAGTTCGTCGAGGCCGAGCAGGCCGCCTACATGGAGACCGCGATTGAGGACGACGAGATCGGCGAGCGCATGGATCGAGGGCGGCTGGCGCTGCACAAGGAGGGTCGCAGCGAGGTCGGGCCCTACCAGTCACCGTTCGAGGACGGGATGCAGCATTTCCACGAGTTCTACCGCCGCATCATGGCGCCGCACATCGGCGGCTGAGGTGCGAGGCCCGAGTTCGCGGCCGCTGTCGCGAACTGGGCTTAGCGCAGTGCGGCTGGCCCTCAGCGCACGTCCTGCAGTTCCTTTGGCAGCGGGAAGGTCACGCGCTCGGGCACGCCGTCGAGGTGGCGTACCGCGCCGCCACTGAGCGCCTTCAGGCGTGCGACCACCTCTTCTACCAGCACCTCCGGGGCCGAGGCGCCCGCGGTGACCCCGATGCGGCGTTTGCCTTCGACCCAGGCGGGGTCGATCCCCGCTGCGTTGTCGACCAGATAGGCTGGCACGCCGCGCAGCTCGGCCACCTCGCGCAGGCGGTTGGAGTTGGAACTGTTCTTCGAGCCCACTACGAACACCACGTCTGCATACGGCGTCATCAGCTTCACCGCGTCCTGGCGGTTCTGCGTGGCATAGCAGATGTCGTCCTTCTTCGGGCCGGCGATCGCCGGAAAGCGCGCACGCAGCGCAGCAACGATGCTCTGGGCGTCGTCGACGGACAGGGTGGTCTGGGTCACATAGGCGAGTTTGTCCGCATCGGCAACCTGCAGTTGCGCGACGTCATCCGGCGTCTCGACCAGGTGGATGCCGCTGTTGACCTGGCCCATCGTGCCCTCGACCTCGGGGTGGCCCTTGTGGCCGATCATCACGATCTCGCGTCCCTGCTCGCGCATGCGCGCCACTTCGATGTGGACCTTGGTGACCAGCGGACAGGTGGCGTCGAACACGCGCAGGCCGCGGCGCTCGGCTTCGGCGCGCACGGCGAGCGAGACGCCGTGGGCGGAGAAGATCACCGTATTGCCGGCCGGCACTTCGTCCAGTTCGTCGATGAAGATCGCGCCCTTGTCGCGCAGGTCGTCCACGACGAACTTGTTGTGCACGACCTCGTGGCGCACGTAGATCGGCGCACCGAAGCGCTGCAGCGCGCGCTCGACGATCTCGATCGCACGTTCGACGCCGGCACAGAAGCCACGCGGGTTGGCCAGCAGGATTTCCTTGTCGCTCATGGGGGGTTCTGTCCTGTGCGGTGGGTGAGGTCGGCTCAGACGACGCCGATGACCTCGACCTCGAAGTGGATGTGCTTGCCGGCAAGCGGGTGGTTGAAGTCGATCAGCGCCGACTGCTCATCGATCTCGCGCACCAAGCCGGCGTAGCGCGAGCCGTCCGGCGCAGTGAATTCCATGATGCTCATCGCTTCGATCTCCTCGTCGGGCATGTGTTCGCGCTTGACGCGCTCGACCAGCTCGTCGCGGTAGGGTCCGAATGCGTTTTCGGGTTCGAGCTCGAAGACGTGGCGGGTGCCCGGCAGCAGGCCGATCAGCAGTTTTTCCATCGCCGGCAACATCTCGCCGGCGCCCAGCTGCAGCGTGGCAGGCGTGGCGTCGAAGGTGCTGATCAGCGGCTGGCCACTGGGCAGGGCGATGCGGTAATGCAGGGTGACGAGGCTGTTCGCCTGAATGGTCTGGCTCAAGAGTGTGCTCCCGGTCGGGTCTGGTCACCGGCGCCGTGGTCGTGGTGGGCGAACAGCTGGCCCCACAGCATCATCACGACGCCGACGGTGATGGCCGAGTCGGCCAGGTTGAACGCCGGCCAGCTCCAGCCAGCGTAGTGAAAGTGCAGGAAGTCGACCACCGCGCCATGCACGATGCGGTCATAGACGTTGCCGAGCGCACCGCCGATGATCAGCGCGAAGGCGGCCGGCAGCAGCCGCTCGTGGCGGTGGTGGTGCATCAGCGTCAGCAGCCAGCCACTGACGGCCACCGCCAGCACGGTGAAGAACCAGCGCTGCCAGCCGCCGTGTTCGGCCAGGAAGCTGAACGCCGCGCCGGTGTTGAACACCAGCACCAGGTCGAAGAAGCCGGTGATCGGGATGACCTGGCCGTGGTGCAGGTTTTCCAGTACCCACTGCTTGGTGACCTGGTCGAGCACGCCGACCGCTGCGGCCAGGATCAACCACGGCCGCATCAGCGCCAGCGCGCTGCGCGCAGCAGAGGCGTTCATCGGGCCGGCGGCCTCAGGCATGGGCGCGGGTTTCCCCGTCGCCGAACAGGTTGCTCACGCAGCGCCCGCACAGCGTGGGGTGTTCGGCGTGGCTGCCGACCGAATCGACGTAGTGCCAGCAGCGCTCGCACTTCTGTGCCGTGCTGGGGGTAGCGACGATGCGCTCGTCCTCAGCTGCGCTGACCGCGGACAGCGTGGCGGCCGAGGTCATGGTGACGAAGCGCAGGTCCTCGCTCAGGCTCGCCATGGCGGCGAACTTGTCCGCCGTCAGCGCAAGGTTCAGTTCGGCCTGCAGCGAGGCGCCGACCTTGCCTTCGGTGCGCAGCGCCTCGATGACTTTGAGGCCTTCGCCGCGCACCGCGCGGATCGTCTGCCAGCGCGCGATCAGACCGGCCTCGCCCTCCTGTGCGGGCAGGGCGTGGAAGGTGTGCAGCATCACGCTGTCGGGTTCTTCGCCGGCCTTCGTCGGGTTGAGGAGGGTCCAGGCCTCTTCGGCGGTGAAGGACAGGATCGGCGCCATCAGCTTCAACAGGGTCTGGGTGATGTGCCACAGCGCGGTCTGCGCCGCGCGCCGTGGCAGGCTGCCTTCGGCCGTGGTGTACAGGCGGTCCTTCAGGATGTCGAGGTAGAAGGCGCCCAGGTCTTCGGCGCAGAACACCTGCAGCGCCTGCACCACGCGGTGGAACTCCATCTTCGCGTAGTCGGCCTCGGCCTGCTGCGCCATCTGCCGGGTGAAGGCGAGCGCGTAGCGGTCGAGGTCTAGCCACTGCGCGAGCGGCACCGCGTCCTTGTCGATGTCGAAGTCGGCGGTGTTGGCGAGCAGGAAGCGCAAGGTGTTGCGCACCCGGCGATAGACCTCGACCACGCGGTCGAGGATCTCCTTCGAGATCGACAGCTCGCCCGAGTAGTCGGTCGAGGCCACCCACAGGCGCAGGATCTCGGCGCCGAGCTTGCTGGTGACTTCCTGCGGCACGACCACGTTGCCGAGCGACTTGCTCATCTTGCGCCCGGCGCCGTCCACCGCGAAGCCGTGGGTGAGCAGGCTGCGATAAGGGGCGTGGCCGTCGATCGCGCAGCCAGTCAAGAGCGAGGAGTGGAACCAGCCACGGTGCTGATCCGAGCCTTCCAGATACATGTCGGCGCGCGGGCCCTCGGGGTGACCGTCGTTGTGCGAGCCGCGCAGCACGTGCTTGTGGGTGGTGCCGGAGTCGAACCAGACATCCAGCGTGTCGCTGATTTTTTCAAAATGCGCGGCCTCGGCGCCGAGCAGATCAGAAGCGTCGAGCTTGAACCAGGCCTCGATGCCCTCCTGCTCCACGCGTTTGGCCACCTCTTCCATCAGCTCCACCGTGCGCGGATGCAGCTCGCCGGTCTCCCGGTGCAGGAAGAAGGGGATCGGCACGCCCCAGTTGCGCTGGCGCGAGATGCACCAGTCGGGGCGGTTGGCGATCATCGCGTGCAGGCGGGCCTTACCCCAGCCTGGATAGAAGGTGGTCGCCTCAACCGCGCGCAGCGCGCGCTCGCGCAGTGTGGAGCCGTCGGCGGCGCTCCTGTCCATGCCGACGAACCACTGCGCGGTGGCGCGATACACAAGCGGTGTCTTGTGGCGCCAGCAGTGCATGTAGCTGTGGGTGATCTTGCCGTGCGACAGCAGCGCACCGACTTCGGCCAGCTTGTCGACGATGACCGGGTTGGCCTTCCAGATGTTCATGCCGCCGAAGAAGGGCAGGTCGGACACATACTGGCCGCCGCCCATCACCAGCGACAGGATCTCGTCGTTGCTGCGGCCGTAGGCATGCCACGAATTGAAGTCATCCACACCATGGGCGGGTGCCGAGTGCACGATGCCGGTGCCGGCGTCGATGCCGACGTAGTCGGCCAGATACACCGGCGAGACGCGGTCGTAGAAGGGGTGGCGGAACTCGATCCGATCTAGCGCCGCACCCTTGGCGGTGGCGACGATGCGGCCCTCGAGTTGGTAACGCTGCAGCGCGGACTCGACCAGTTCCCTTGCAAGCACGAGCAGGCGCTCGTCCCCGTCCTGGAGCTTGACGTCCACCAGCGCGTAGTCGAACTCGGGATGGGCGTTGAGCGCCTGGTTGGCGGGGATAGTCCACGGGGTCGTGGTCCAGATCACCGCGGCGGCGGGCTTGTCGAGCTTGCCAAGGCCGAAGGCGGCGGCGAGCTTGCCCGCGTAGTCAGCGGAAACCGGGAAGGCGACGTCGATGGTTGGCGAGGGCTTGTCGGCGTATTCCACCTCGGCCTCGGCGAGCGCAGAGCCGCAGTCGAAGCACCAGTTCACCGGCTTCAGACCCTTGAACACATAGCCGTTCTTGGTCATCTCGGCCAGCGCGCGGATTTCGTTGGCCTCGTTGGCGAAGTCCATCGTGCGGTAGGGATTGTCCCAGTCGCCGAGCACGCCCAGACGTATGAAGTCGGCCTTCTGGATCTCGATCTGCTCGGCCGCGTAGGCCCGGCACAGCTCACGCACCTTGTCTGCAGGAAGGTTCTTGCCGTGGGTGACCTCGACCTTGTGCTCGATCGGCAGGCCGTGGCAGTCCCAGCCCGGCACATAGGGCGCATCGAAGCCCGCGAGCGTCTTCGAGCGCACGATGATGTCCTTGAGGATCTTGTTGAGCGCGTGGCCGATGTGCAGGCTGCCGTTGGCGTAGGGCGGGCCGTCGTGAAGCACGAACTTGGGCCGGCCGGCGCTGGCCTTGCGGATCCGCTGGTAGAGCTTTTTCTGCTGCCAGTCGGCGATCCAGTTCGGCTCGCGCTTGGGCAGATCGCCACGCATCGGGAAGGGAGTGTCGGGCAGGTTGAGCGTCTTGCGGTAGTCGGCCATGGCGGAAGCGGGTGTCGGTTGGAGCGGTGCGATTCGGGTGGATGAGCCTGAGTGAGGATCAGGCGGCGTCGGTGTTCCAGGCGGGGTGCGAGACGAACCAGTCGCGCGCGCTCCGGGCGTCGCGCGCGATCTGCGCACGCAGGGCGTCGAGCGATTCGAACTTGTGCTCGTCGCGCAGCTTGTGCAGAAAGTGCACGCGGATGTGCGCACCGTAGCAGTTTTGCGTCCAGTCGAAGAGGTGCACTTCGAGACGGGCGCGGCCGCGTGCGGTCGCGGTGGGGCGAACCCCGATGTTGGCCACGCCGGCGATGCGGCGCCGGCCGAGGCCTTCGACGCTGACCGCATACACACCGGTGAGCGCCGGACGGCGGTGCTTCATCTGGATGTTGGCGGTCGGGAAGCCGAGCTGGCGGCCGAGTTTGTCGCCGTGGCTCACGCGCCCGGCGATGCTGTAAGGACGCCCGAGCAGGCGCGCGGCATGACCGAGGTCGGCTTCGAGCAAGGCCGCGCGCACCGCCGAACTGGATACCCGCTCGCCATCGACATCGAGTGTTGGCATGGATTCGACGCCGAAGCCCAGCTTGAGCCCGACCTCGCGCAGCATGGCGAAGTTGCCTTGGCGGCCTGCGCCAAAGCGGAAGTCGTCGCCCACGAAGAGGTGGCGTACGCCAAGTCCGCGCAGCAGCGTATCGCGGATGAAGCCGTCCGCACTCTGCGCTGCACGCTCGGCGTTGAAGCGGCAGACATAGGTGCGGTCCACGCCTGCACTCTCGAGTAGCAGCAGCTTCTCGCGCAGCGAGGCGAGGCGGGCTGGGGCGCTCTCAGGGCTGAAGAACTCGCGCGGATGCGGCTCGAAGGTGAGCACAGCCGCCGGCAGGCCCAGCGCACGGGCCTTTCCGGTCAGCAGCGAAAGCAGCGCCTGATGGCCCAGATGCACGCCATCGAAGTTGCCGATGGTAAGCACCGTTGCCGTATCGGCCTGCTCGGGAATCCCGCGGAGAACCTGCATAAGCGCCTGAAAAAGCCGCAATTATAGCGATAAAGCCCGCATCTGCGGGCTTACGGGCGTGGCCGCGCCAGGGTGGACCGGTGACGGTGCGACGATCAGTCGATCTGGGCCACGCGGGTGGGTGCGGCCGGTGCGTGTTCCTGAAAGTAGCGCCGGATGCCGCGCATCAGCGCAGTGGCCATCTTGTCCTGATAGGCCTCGTCGTTCAGGCGCCGCTCTTCTTGCGGGTTGCTGATGAACGCGGTCTCGACCAGTACCGAGGGGATGTCCGGAGCTCGCAGCACCGCAAAGCCGGCCTCTTCGACCTCGGGCTTGTGCAGCCGATTCACTGTACCGAGTTCGCCCAGCATGGCGCGACCGAGCTTGAAGCTGTCGTTGATCGTTGCCGTCTGCGACAGGTCGAGCAGGGTACGGGCGATGTGACCTTCCTGGCGGGCGAGATTGACACCGCCGACCAGGTCGGCGTCGTTCTCCTTCTGTGCCAGCCAGCGTGCCGCGGAGCTCGACGCGCCGCGTTCGGACAGCACGTACACCGAACTGCCGTTTGCCTCCGGGCGCACGAAGGCGTCGGCGTGGATGGAGACGAAGAGATCGGCGCGCACGCGACGGGCGCGTGCGACGCGCTGGTGCAGCGGCACGAAATAGTCACCATCGCGGGTCAGTACCGCGCGCATGCCCGGCTCGGCATCGATCTTGTGCTTGAGCCGGCGGGCGATCGACAGTGTCACGTTCTTCTCGTAGCTGCCACCGCGGCCGATCGCGCCCGGGTCCTCGCCGCCGTGGCCGGCGTCCAGGGCTACGGTGTATAGCCGATTGACGGCGGATTCGCTGCGATTGCCACCGCGGCGGGCCGGCTCGCTGGGCTGCTTGCGCGCGACCGTGGCGGTGTCTTTGCCGGCGTCGCCTAGCGCGGCATCCATCGGCGAGTCCTTCATGATCAGCGCCATCAGCGGATCGTGCTCTTCGGTCGGGTGCAGGTCGAGCACCAGACGATGGCCGTAGTCGCCGACCGGAGCCAGTGTGAACACCTGTGGGTTGATCAGCGACTTCAGTTCCACGACCACGCGGACCACGCCCGGGCGGTTCTGCCCGGCACGGATCAGGCGGATGTAGGGGTCGGTGTCGAGCACCTTCGAGGGCAGGGACTCCAGCACGCTGTTGAGCTCGACGCCCTCGAGGTCGACGACGAGGCGGTCGGGGTCCTGCACCAGCATGTGGCTGAAGCGCAGCTGTGCCGCCCCTTCGAACGTGATCCGGGTGTAGTCGGGGGAGGGCCACACGCGCACCGCGACCAGGCTGGTCGACGCCGCCTGGCCGGGCGGGCTCACCAGCAGGGCGAGCGCGGCGCCAGCGAACTTCAGCAGACGGCGACGGCCGAGCCGCGGCGCGCCCGCCGTCGCAGGCAGACCTTCGACGGGGGTCAGATCGTCGTGGGCGCCGGCTTCGCGCCCTGTAATGCTTTCACCAGTCCGATCACGCATGTCTGTCCCGCTTCGGTATTTCCGCTGATCTCTACAAACCGCCCGTTTTCCATAGGTTCAAGGCGAATCTCGACATCGGGTGAAGGCAGGTAGGGCAGCGCCTTGCCGGGCCACTCCACGATGCATACGCCTTCACCTGAAAAATATTCGTCAAGCCCCGCGTCCAGGTATTCTTCCGGCGAATTGAAGCGATAAAAATCAAAGTGATATAAGTTTAATCTAGAAAGAACATAAGCTTCAATCAAGGTGTAGGTCGGGCTTTTAACCTTGCCCTCGTGACCGAGGCCACGCAGCATGCCACGGGTCAGCGTGGTCTTGCCCATGCCGAGCTTGCCTTCGAGCCAGATCCGGAACCGGGGGGGCAGTACGCAAGCGAGCGCTGCACCCAGTGTTTCCGTGTCCCTCTCGTCCGCCAAGTACGCCTGCAGTTGGGCGCCGTTATCATTGGCGGCTTGAATCAATTCGATCATGGGAGTCTCTCGCGGATGGCCTCAGAACTGGAAAACGTCGCAGCGGGCGGGCCGCTCGTCGATGGCGAAGGTCTTGTTGCGCGGATCAGACAATGGGGTCGCGAACTGGGTTTCGATGCGGTGGGCGTGGGCGGCGTCGATCTCGCCGATGCCGAGCCGGGTCTGGCCGCATGGCTCGAGGCCGGGTTTCACGGGGAGATGGATTATATGGCGCGCCACGGCATGAAGCGCGCCCGCGCCGGTGAGTTGGTGCCCGGTACGCTGCGTGTGATTAGCGTGCGCATGGACTACTGGCCCGACGCAGCGCCGGCCGAGGCCGTGCTGGCTGACCCCGAGCGCGCCTACGTCTCGCGCTACGCGCTGGGTCGGGACTACCACAAGGTGGTGCGCAGGCGCCTGCAGAAGCTTGCCGATCGCATCGCTGCCGAGGTGCCGCACCAGTATCGGGTCTTTACCGACTCGGCGCCGATCCTCGAGGTCGAGCACGCCAGCCGCAAGGGCCTGGGCTGGCGTGGCAAGCACACGCTGCTGCTCGATCGCACGGCCGGGTCGTGGTTCTTTCTCGGCGAGATCTTCACCGATCTGCCGCTGCCGGTCGATGCCCCGCTCGAGCCGCATTGCGGACGGTGCACGGCGTGCATCGATGCCTGTCCCACCGGCGCGATCGTCGCCCCCTTTCAGGTTGATGCGCGACGCTGCATTTCGTATCTGACGATCGAGCTGCAAGGCCCGATCCCCGAGCCCCTGCGCCCGCTGATCGGCAACCGCATCTACGGCTGCGACGACTGCCAGCTCATGTGCCCGTGGAACCGCTTTGCGCGCCTGAGCCGCGAGCCCGATTTCGCGCCGCGCCACGGCCTGGACAATGCGTGCCTGATCGATCTGTTCGCGTGGACCGAGGCCGAGTTTGGCGAGCGCACCGCGGGCGGCCCGATCCATCGCATCGGCTATGTGCGCTGGTTGCGCAACATCGCGGTGGCACTGGGCAATGCGCCCGGCTCGCCCGCCGTACGCGTGGCCCTGGAGGCGCGGGCTGGTCACGAGAGCGCGCTGGTGCGCGAGCATGTGGGCTGGGCGCTCGCACGCCAGCGTTTGGCTGCAGGCTAGAATCGGCCGCACGGCGCCCTGCGGCGCCGCGTGATCACGCCCGCACACGGCCCCCGGGGCGTATGGAAAACCGCGTATGGAAGACCGCATCGTCACTGTCGAGACCAAGCTGATGGCCGCCGAGGACCTGCTCGACGAACTCAACCGCACGGTGTGGCGTCAGCAGGAGGAGATTGCGCTGTTGCGCCAGCATGTCCAGCAGCTTGCCCAGCAACTCAAGACCATCCAGCCAGGCAGCCCGCTGCGCCCGGAAGACGAGATCCCGCCGCACTGGTGAGGCGGTGGCAAGGGGTAGCCGCGGGTGCGGCCAGTCCCGGCTCAGCCGATCAGCGCGCCGGTGAGCCTCGAGAGGCGGTCGCCGAAGGCGGTGGTGAGGATCACCAGGACTGGCATGCCGTTGCAGAAGGTCAGCACCGCCCGGCGGATGCGCGGGTGAGCCTCGTACAGTTCGAGGAAGTAGTGGCACACCAGGTGCAGCTTGATCGCCATCACCAGCGAGACCCCGAGCGCGACGAGCACGGCGTTGGCATCCGAGCGGGCGAGCCCGGCGCCCCCCACGCTGAGCAGCACCAGGATCAGCCAGGTGATATCGAGCTTGCGATCGGTGATCATGCGTCCGGGGTTCATGCGAGTGTCCACGCTGGTGTCCTCATCCGAGCAGGTAGAAGAGCGGGAAGATCATCAGCCAGATCAGGTCGGTGACGTGCCAGTAGCAGGCGAAGGCCTCCAGCCCGCTGTGCTCCGCGGGTGTGTAGACGCCCAGGCCGGTGCGCGTGATCACCCAGATCATGCCGAGCAGGCCCCAGAACACATGCACAAGATGGGTGAAGCTCAGGTAGTAGTAGGTGATGATGAACACCCCGGCGCTGCCGTCGAGACCGAGCGCGAAGTTGCGCTGCAGTTCGAGCAGCTTGATCGCCGGGTAGCCCAGTCCGAACACGAAGCCGGCGAGCATCCAGCGCAGGGTTGCGCGCCTTTCACCACGACGCATCGCGTGCAGTGCGCGCGCCACGCACCATCCGCTGCTGAGCAGCATCAGCGTGTAGCCGGTCCCGGCCAGCAGTGAGAGCTGACCCGGGCCGGCGCGGAAGGCGTCCGGGTGATGCGCGCGGGCGATGAAGAACACCGCGAACAGCAGAGCGAACTCGGTGATTTCACAGAAGATGCCCACCCACATCGCCTTGCTGCCCGGGATCCGCCCGGTGACGGCAGGTGGGGCAGTGTGCGGCGTGGCAGGCGAGGGCAGGGGCACGGCGAGCGACATGGGCGAGGTGGGCTGGTGTGCGGCACGGCGGCCGGAGTGTGCGCAGCTTGCCCGGGCAGCGGGTGACCTGCCTTGATTCTGCTCAGGAATCGCGGACCTCAAAGAGGGCGGCGAAAGTCTTGCTGCGGTGCGATAATCCGTCTCCGTGCTCAGGAGGCTCACATGTTCAGGATTCCCCGCCGGCTGCTGCTCGGGCTGATGTGCGCATCGCCCGCCTTCGTCCAGGCCGAAATGGTTGGCCACGTCGACACCGCATTCAAGTTCATCGGGCGCAACCATCAGGTGGTGGTCGAGGCCTTCGACGACCCCAAGGTGAAGGGGGTGGCCTGTTATGTCTCGCGAGCGCGCACCGGTGGCATCAAGGGCACGCTCGGCCTTGCCGAGGACACCGCCGACGCCTCGGTGGCCTGTCGCCAGGTTGGCGATATCGCCTTCAAGGAACCGCTGCGCGAACAGGAGGAGGTGTTCTCGCAGAGCGCCTCGATCCTGTTCAAGAAGGTACGCATCGTCCGCATGGTCGACCCCAGGCGCAACACGCTGGTCTATCTGGTCTATAGCGACAAGCTGATCGATGGCAGCCCGCAGAACAACGTGACCGCGGTGCCGGTGCCGGCATCGAACCCCATTCCGCTGCGCTGATCCGGCGCGGCTTTTCCGTGTGCGCGCAGCCACCCTTCGGTGGGGCGTGCACCGTCTTTTTACTTTTCAGATCATGAACGCTGCAAACACGCCCCCCTCCGCCTCCAATCCGGCTTTCCGTCTCCTGTCCGAAACCAGCCTTGTCGTGCAGATCGCCATCGGCCTCGTCTGCGGTATCGCGATTGCGCTGCTGGCACCCGATGCCGCGCGTGCGACGGCGCTGCTCGGTGACATTTTCATCTCTGCGCTCAAGGCGGTCGCGCCGGTGCTGGTGTTCGTCCTTGTCGCCGCTGCGGTGGCCGGGCATCGCCACGGGACCGAGACCCACATCCGTCCGGTGCTGACGCTGTATCTTGCGGGCACCTTCGGTGCCGCGCTGGTCGCCGTGCTCGCCAGCTTCGCGTTTCCGACCATGCTGGTGCTCGATGCGCCCCAGGTCGCCGGCACGCCGCCGGGCGGCATCATCGGGGTGCTGAAGAACCTGGTGCTGAACCTGGTTTCGAATCCGGTGCGGGCGCTCATGGAGGCCAACTTCATCGGCATCCTGGCGTGGGCGATCGCGCTCGGCGCGGCGCTGCGCCACGCCAGCCCGGCGAGCCGTTCGCTGCTGGCCGAGCTCGCCGAGGCAGTGTCCAAGATCGTGCGTGTGGTGATCCGTTTTGCCCCGCTCGGCATCTTCGGCCTGGTGGGCGCCACGCTGACCGAATCCGGCCTCGGTGCGCTCCTTGGCTACGGGCATCTGCTGCTGGTGATCGTCGGCAGCATGCTGTTCGTCGCCTTTGTGCTCAATCCGCTGCTGGTGTTCTGGAAGACGCGGCGCAACCCCTACCCGCTGGTGTTCACCTGCCTGCGCGAGAGCGCGGTGACGGCCTTCTTCACCCGCAGCTCGGCGGCCAACATTCCGGTGAACCTCGAGCTCTGCCGTCGTCTCGAGCTGCATGAGGACACCTACTCGATCTCGATCCCGCTCGGGGCCACGATCAACATGGCGGGGGCCGCGATCACGATCTCGGTGATGAGCCTTGCCGCCGCGAACACGCTGGGCATCGTGGTCGATCTGCCTACTGCGCTGCTGCTCTCGGTGGTCTCGGCGCTCGGTGCCTGCGGCGCCTCAGGGGTGGCGGGCGGCTCGCTGCTGCTGATCCCGATGGCGTGCAACCTGTTTGGTATCCCCACCGACGTCGCCATGCAGGTGGTGGCGATCGGCTTCATCATCGGCGTGGTGCAGGATTCGGTGGAAACCGCGCTGAACTCGTCCACTGACGTGCTGTTCACCGCCGCGGCCTGCCAGGCGGCTGCGTCGGCCGCAGCCCAGGGCTGAGCGGCCTCGGGATGTGCGGCGCAGGCCGGGTGCCGGTGCCCGTCTGGACCGGCGGGGCGCACCCGTCCGGCGCCATGCTTGATTGTGATCAAGCATGGCGCATGCTTAAGTTTCTTGAAATCAAGCTGTTGAAATAGGCTTGACCACGGTCAAATCATGGTTTCAACGGCTTGCGAAAGTGGCTCACCTTTTCACAACCGAGGGTGGGTACACCATGATTTCCGCGACGCTCAAGAAGGGGGCCCGCCTGGCCGCCATTCCGCTCCTGGCCCTGGCGATGCAGTCCGCATTCGCCGAGGCGCCTGCCGGCCACGGCGATGGTGCGATGAAGGAATACCAGGCCGGCGGCTCGCCGATGGCCGACGTGCCGATGCACCATGACATCAACCCGCTGGCGCCGCGCATGTCCGAGCCCGAGTTCGAGAAGGCCAAGCGCATCTTCTTCGAGCGTTGCGCCGGTTGTCACGGCGTGCTGCGCAAGGGCGCCACCGGCAAGGCACTGACCCCCGACATCACCCTCGAGAAGGGGCTCGAGTACCTCAAGGTCTTCATCAAGTATGGCTCGCCCGGCGGCATGCCCAACTGGGGCACCTCGGGCGTGCTGAACGACGACGAGGTCGATCTGATGGCGCGCTACATCCAGCAGACGCCGCCAGCGCCGCCCGAGTACGGCCTGAAGGAGATGGAGGCCTCGTGGAAGGTCCTCATCCCGGTCGAGCAGCGCCCGACCAGGAAGATGAACGACCTCGACCTCGAAAACCTGTTCTCGGTCACGCTGCGTGACGACGGCAAGATCGCGCTGATCGACGGCGCCAGCAAGCAGATCGTCCGCATCCTGGAGACCGGCTACGCGGTGCACATCTCGCGCATGTCGGCCTCCGGGCGCTACCTGTTCGTGATTGGCCGCGACGCCAAGATCAACCTGATCGACCTGTGGATGGAGAAGCCCGACACCGTCGCCGAGATCAAGGTCGGGCTGGAAGCGCGCTCGGTCGAGAGTTCCAAGGCCGAGGGCTGGGAGGACAAGTACGCGATTGCCGGCACCTACTGGCCGCCGCAGTTCGTGATCATGGACGGCGACACGCTCAAGCCGCGCAAGATCGTGTCGACCCGCGGCATGGTCGTCGGTACCCAGGACTACCACCCCGAACCCCGCGTGGCCGCCATCGTCGCCTCGCACTTCAACCCGGAGTTCTTCGTGAACGTGAAGGAGACCGGCATGGTGTATTCGGTCGACTACCGTGACCTCGAGAACCTGAAGCTCAAGATGATCGAGGCCGCGCCCTTCCTGCATGATGGCGGCTTCGAGTCCAGGCATCGCTACTTCATGGATGCGGCCAACGCTTCTGACAAGATCGCCGTCATCGACACCAAGGAAGGCAAGCTCGAGAAGCTGGTCAGCGTCGGCAAGGTGCCGCATCCGGGCCGCGGTGCCAACTTCGTCGATCCGCAGTTCGGCCCGGTGTGGGCCACCGGCCACCTCGGCGACGAGACGATCACCCTGATCGGCACCGACCCCGAGAAACACCCGGACAACGCCTGGAAGGTCGTGCGCACGCTCAAGGGCTTGGGCGGCGGCTCGCTGTTCCTGAAGACCCACCCGAAGTCGAAGAACCTGTGGGTCGATACCACGCTCAATCCGGAGGAGAATGTCTCGCAGTCGGTGGCGGTGTGGGACATCGACAACATCGACAAGGGCTACCAGCTGATCCCGATCGGCGAGTGGTCAGGCATCAAGGATGGCCCGAAGCGCGTGGTCCAGCCGGAGTACAACAAGGCTGGGGACGAGGTCTGGTTCTCGGTCTGGAACGGCGCCGATCAGGCGTCGGCGATCGTGGTGGTCGACGACAAGACGCGCAAGCTCAAGGCCGTCATCCGTGATCCGAAGCTGATCACGCCGACCGGCAAGTTCAACGTCTACAACACGCAGCACGACGTCTATTGATGCGACCGCACGCGTGCAGCGGGAGGCGCTCCCGCTGCATTGCATCCGGCCGCAGAGGTGGGTGTGAGGTTTCTTGAGTGAGTGTGCGACCCTTCAACCGCCGCCAGGTGCAGCGCGACTTTCTTTCGCGCTGCACCCTTTTTTCCACCTTGGCTACCGCTCAGCTGGACGAGCTGTGTGTCGCCAGCCGGCTGCTCGAGCTGCCTGCGCGCACTGTCCTGTACCACGCCGGCGACCCCCTGCGCGAGGTCTTCATGTTGTGCGACGGCAGCGTCCTGCGCTACCGGGCGCTGACCGGCGAGACCCGCAAGATCATCGAACTCGTGCACACCCCGGGCGTGCTGGCGCTCGGAGAGGTGTTCGGCGCGCAGCGCTACGAGTCGGCCTGTGAGGTCGTGACGCCCAGCATCATGATCGCGCTCGACGCTCGCGTGCTGCGCAAGCTGGTGCGCCAGGACATTGCGCTCAGCGCGAGCGTGATCGGGGCGCTCGCACAGCGACAATGCGCGATCGAGTTCGACGTCACCGGCCACCATTCCGGCCTCACCGGCGCGCAGCGCATCCTCGACTACCTGATTGAGCTCGCCGGCGGCGAACTGCCGCTCGCGGGCGAGACCACGGTCGAGCTCAAGGCAAAGAAGAAGATCCTCGCCGCGCGGATCGGCATCACGCCCGAGGCGTTCTCGCGCAGCCTGCGTGAGCTGGCTGACAAGGGCGTGATCGTCGTGGACAAGAGCCGCATCCACATCCAGAACGCCGCCTTGCTCGAGACCGGCACCACTGCCTCGGCGCAGCGCCTGAGCTTCTCGCGCAAGCTGCGCGCGCCGCAGGGTGGGGCGGCGCAAGCCATGCCCGTCGGCAAACTGATCAACCTCTGCGGACGCTTGCGGCTGCTGACCCAGGGCCAGGCGATCGCCTGGGCCATGGCAGCGCATGGTATTGCGCCAGCCGAGGCGGCGATTCAGCTGCGCCAGCGCACGGCGGAATTCGAGCGCACGCTTGCCCAGCTGGAGCACGCCAATCTCGACCCTGAACTTGGCGCGGCGCTCGGCCGTGTGGGCACGAGCTGGCTTGCCTATCGGGGGGCGCTCTTCGCGCGTGGCGCGGAGCACGACGCGAAGCACGTGCTCGGCGCCAGCGAGGATCTTCTGTGCGCTGCGGACGCGCTGACGACGCTGGCTGAGCTCAAGGCGGGGGGCGGACAGGCACACCATGTGAATGTGGCCGGGCGCAACCGCATGCTGTCGCAGCGCATCGTGAAGTTTTTTCTGTTCGAGGACATCGCAGGGGACACCGAGGCTGCGCCGGTGCAGATCGCCGCCTCGGCAGCGGCCTTCGAAGCCAACCTCGACGAATTGCGCCGCAGCGGCGGCTCCTTGCCGCAACTCGTCGCCCAGCTGGACGAGGTCGAGCAGCAGTGGGTGCGGCTCATGGCGGCGCTGGCGCCGAGTGCGGAGCACATGCGCCGCAGCCAGCACGTGAACCGGGTGCTGGCCGAGGGCAGGCGCTTGCTGCGCCACTGCGACACCGCGGTCAAGCTCTACGAGCGTCTCACGCAGCAGCCCTGAGCGCGGCGCAGTGGCGCCTCAGGTCCCGCCCGCAAGCGGGCATCGCGCCGATCCGGGCGGGCGTTGGTTGTTCGCCGGCTTGCGTTCAGCTGCGCACCGCCGTGCGTGGCACGAAGCTCACCTTGTGCGCCACCACGCTGTCGCGCATCTTCGCCACGTGCGGGCGCAGCGCGCCGATCACGTGCATCTCGCAGCGCTTGCAGTCGAACCGCAGCGTCAGCGTCTCGTCGCCATTGACGAGCTGCATCGGGTCGGGACGGATACCCTTCACTTCCTTGGGGCACAGGTTGAAGCTGTAGCGCAGGCAGTGCTTGGTGATCATCAGCGAGACCTCGTCACGCTCCTCGTTGGCTTCGAAGGCGGCGTCGATGAGCTTGACGCCATGGCGGGCGTAGAAGGCGCGCGCCTTGTCGTTGGACACGTTGGCGAGGTAGCTGAGTGCGTCCTGCGGGTAGGGCACGGGCGGCTCGACCGCAGCGGCGCGCGGCGGGCGCGCGTGGGCTTTCAGGCGTGCTGCCTCGAGCTGCTCGACCGCGTCGCGGCGCAGGGCGTTGAGCTGGCTGGCGGGCAGGAAGGGGGCTTCCGGCAACTCGAGCACGAGCTCGACGAGGGTGAAGACGGTGTTGCCGAGCTTGCCCAGATGCTCGCGCAGGCTGGCCAGCGCGCGCTCGGCATTTTGCGCCGGCTCGAAGGCGGCGACGAGCGTGGCGGTGGCGCGGATGCCGTCCTCGTCGCTCAGCGTCAGCGCGAAGCCGTCGGCGGTGGTGGTGAAGCGCGCATCGACGCGGATGTGGCGCTCGGCCGATTTCTTCTCCAGTGCGCGCTCGAATTCGTGGTCGTGGTTGCGGAACAGCGAGGTCCCGGGCACCAGATCGGCGGGCAGCGGCTCTGCAGGGAAGACGCGGTCGATGCCTTCGCCGCCGGCGTTGGGCTCCGCGCGGTTCACGCGCAGTCCGGTGAGTTCGCCCTTCGGCGTGTACCAGGTGAGGCCGTCGGCGTTGTGGATCGGCGAGGCGCGCTCGACGTCGAAGAACTTGCGCCCTCGGGTGTCGATCCTCTTCACCCGGCCGATTGGCTCGCCGACGAACTTGGGCGATTCAAACGCCTCGATGCCGTGGCGGCGGTCGTGGGTGAAGTAATCCGTGTAGCCGCGGTTGAAGGTCTTGTCGGCCTGCGGGGTGAAGAAGAAGGTGGTTCGTCCGCTTGAGGCGCGGCGATATGCGGGGGCGTCGGCTCCCGGGTGCTCGAGGATCTCGTCGAGCAGCGTGCGGTAGTGCGCGGTGATGTTCTTGACGTAGGCGAGGTCCTTGTAGCGGCCCTCGATCTTGAACGAGCTCACGCCCGCGGCGGCCAGCGCGCGCAGGTTGGCGCTCTGGTTGTTGTCCTTCATCGACAGCATGTGCTGGCCGCTGGCGACGGTGTTGCCGTCCTGATCCTTGAGGTCGTAGGGCAGGCGGCAGGCCTGTGAGCACTCGCCACGGTTGGCGCTGCGCCCGGTGTGGGCGTGGCTGATGTAGCACTGCCCGGAAAACGCCACGCACAGCGCACCATGCACGAAGTATTCGAGCTGGCAGGTGGTGGCCGCAGCGATCTTCCTCACTTCATTGAGCGACAGCTCGCGCGCCAGCACGATCTGCGAGAAGCCCACGTCCTGCAGAAAGCGCGCCTTGCTGATGTCGCGGATGTCGGTCTGGGTGCTGGCGTGGAGCTGGATTGGCGGCAGGTCTAGCTCGAGCAGGCCGATGTCCTGCACGATCAGCGCGTCCACACCGACATCAAAAAGCTGCCAGATCAGCTTGCGCGCGGGCTCCAGTTCGTGGTCGAACAGGATGGTGTTGGTGGCGACGAAAACCTCCGCGTGGTAGCGGTGGGCGTGCCGGACCAGACGGGCGATGTCCTCGACCGAGTTGTCCGCGGACGAGCGCGCGCCGAAGGCCGGGCCGCCGATGTACACCGCGTCCGCGCCGTGGTTGATGGCCTCGATGCCGAAATCGGCGGTCTTGGCCGGGGCGAGGAGTTCGAGGGTGTGGCGGGGCAGAGTCATGGCGCGCAGGTGTCGCAAGCGATTGAAGAAAAAGGGCTTGATGATAGCAAGCCGGGCGGGTCCGTGACGAGCGCGGGCGCGGCTTGTGCCCGCGCGAGGATGGGCAGCGGCCCGCAGCCTGGGCAATAATCGCCCGGCCCGAGCAGCGGGCATGAAGACGAACCCAATCTGGAGCATTCCCCCATGAGCACACGCAAGCCCATCATCCCCGCCGGCATGGAAGCGGTGTACGACAAGATCCACTACGCCCCCGGCGTGCTGGTCGGTAATACGCTCTACGTGTCCGGCCAGATCGGTCGCGATGAGAACATGCAACTCGTCGAAGGCACCGAGGCGCAGATCGTGCAGGCCTTCGAAAACCTCAGGAAGGTGGTCGAGGCCGCCGGCGGCACGATGCGCGACATCGTCGATCTCACCAGTTTTCACACCGACATGCGCGATCTGCAGGTGTTCATGCGGGTCAAGGACCGTTACCTGACCGAGGACTTTCCGGCGTGGACCGCCATCGGCGCCGCGCAACTGGGGGGGGCGGCGGGCTATCTCATCGAGATCAAGGCCGTGGCCGTGCTCGAGCGCTGAACCTGCCTCCGTAGCCGCCTGCGTCCGGGAGTCTCCGGATCCGGCTTCAGCCCAGCCGCCTTTGCCGCAGCGCGAAGGGCAGCAGCACCAGCAGGCCGATGGCGTCGGCCAGCCAGTCCCAGGGGTCGCCGAAACGGTGGCCGGTGAAGGACTGCGCGAGCTCCATCCCGGCACCATAGAGCAGCAGCCCGAGCGCGATCGCGAGCGGGCGCTGTGGCCATGCGGCGAGGGCGAGCAGGGCGAGACCGGCGAACAGCAGAGCGTGCTCGATCTTGTCCTGCCACGAGACGAGCTTGACCACCTCGGGCACGGGCAGCAGCGCGAGCCCGAAGACCGCGATCAGGGCGGCGACAAAGAGGGGGCGCAACAGGATGCGAACCGATGCGGGCAGGTGAAGTCCCATGAGAAATTCCAGCAGACTTGAGCGTGCGTTGAATGTACGTTGAAGTCGACCATCACCGTTGGCTGGCCGGACGCCGTGCGGGTTCCCGCCCGCCGGGAAACAGGGAGAACCACCATGCATTCTGCACCATGTCCGCCTCGTCCCGGCCCGCTGTCCCGGCCCATGCGGCTGCGGGCGCGGCTGTTTGCCGCCCTGCTGGCCGCGGCCCTGAGCGCCGGGCCAGCTGCGGCGCGCGACCTGGTCGTGCGCACCGAGACGGGCCGAGTCAAGGTCACCGAGGTCGCGCGCGGCCTGAACAGCCCGTGGGCGCTGGCCTTCCTGCCCGATGGCCGCATGCTGGTCACAGAGCGCCCGGGGACGATGCGCATCGTCGGTCCGGACGGCAGCGTGTCGGCGCCGATCGCCGGCGTGCCCGCGGTGCATGCGCGCGGCCAGGGCGGGCTGCTCGACATCGCGCTCGGCCCGAACTTCGCCGCGGACGGGCTGATCGTGTTCGCCTACGCCGAGCCCACGGCGCGTGGCGCACGCACGGCGGTCGCGCGTGCGCGGCTCGATCCCGGGGCGCTGCGGCTCGACGAGGTGCGCCGTATCTTCGCCCAGAACGAGGATCCGGCGGGCAGCCACCACTGGGGCGCGCGCCTCGTGTTCGCCCGGGACGGCAGCCTCTTCATCACGCTCGGCGATCGCTTTCACCCGCGCGAGCGGGCGCAGGCGCTCGACAGTCACTTGGGCAAGGTGGTGCGCATTGCGCTCGACGGCAGCGTGCCGGCGGACAATCCGCTGGTCGGGCGCAGCGATGCGCAGCCCGAGATCTGGTCCTGGGGCCATCGCAACGTGCAGGGTGCGGCGCTGCACCCGCAGACGGGCGAGTTGTGGACGCACGAGCATGGGCCGCAAGGCGGCGACGAGGTCAATCGCACCCGCGCCGGTCTGAACTACGGCTGGCCCGAGGTGACCTACGGCCGCGAGTACGTCAGCGGCCGCAGGATCGGCGAGGGCGAGACGCGCGACGATGTGGTGCCGCCGGTGCTGCAGTTCACACCATCGATCGCGCCTTCGGGCATGGCGTTCTATACCGGCGGCGTCTTTCCGCAGTGGAAGGGCAACCTCTTTGTCGGGGCGCTCAAGTTCCAGCTTGTCGCGCGGCTCGTGCTGGACGGCGATCGCGTGGTGCATGAAGAGCGCATCCTCACCGAGCTCGGGCGGCGGATTCGCGACGTGCGCCAGGGGCCGGATGGCCACCTGTGGCTTGTGGACGAGACCGAGGGCCGGATCCTGCGCCTGGACCCGGCCTGATCGCACGCGCGGGTCCGCCCTGTGTCATCATCGCCCACCCTTTTCGCAAGCATGGTGCCTCCCGCATGGAAAGCCCCTTCAAAGGCAAGACCGGCCTGCGCCGGATCCTGAATGCCTTTCACTACTCGCTGGACGGACTGGCAGCCGCCTATCGGCATGAGGACGCCTTCCGTCAGGAAACATGGCTCACCGTGGTGGCGATTCCCTTGGCGCTGTGGCTGGGCGATTCGGCGCTGGAGCGCGCGCTGATGATCGGCTGCATCCTGCTGGTGCTGATCGTCGAGTTGCTGAACTCCGCGATCGAAGCGACGGTCGATCGTGTGTCGCTGGAGCGACACCAGCTTGCCAAGCGTGCGAAGGATATCGGCAGCGCTGCCGTGCTGATCGCACTGATCAATGCCGCCATGGTCTGGGGCTTGCTGTTGCTGGGTTGAGCGGCCACACGTCGGTCGCGCTGCGGACCGGCTGGCGAGACCCGGAGACTGGCCGAGGCAGACCGGCCCGAGACGTCTGCCGGAGACGTCTGACTCAGGCCGATTTCGGCCCCCAGCTGCGCACCGGGCCGGTGTCGATGTGGAGGAAGTCGGACTCGGGGTAGTAGCCGACGCCACCTGCGCCCAGCGCGAGCGCGGCGTCGCGCAGGCGCGCGGTGTCGACACCGATCAGGCGCACGTCGATCGCCTTGCCATCCATGTGTAGGCTACGCTTGGCGACGCCACCGCCACGCGTCTTGCGCAGCATGGCGTTGGTCCTGGGGGAGCGATAGCCGGAGATGATCTCGAAGGTTTCGCCTCCGCACGATAGGCGCAGGGCGTGGAGGATGTCATAGAGCAGGGGGTCCATGCGGGTAGACTCCCCGGTGCGGAAGTCACGCAGCAGCCAGTTCATGCGCTGGAGTGCAGGCTCTACGTAGCCATGGCGATTGCGGAATGCCAGGTGCAGGTGCTCGTTGGTGTGGGTGTGCCGGAAGCCGAGATGTCGATCTTGCGGTGCCGCATACAGGGCGCCCGCCGACAAGCCGAGTGGCAAGACCGCCAAGCCCTTGAGGAACTGGCGGCGTTCGGGGGCTGGGTGATTTCGGAAAAATCTGGACATGAATAAATCCCTTTCTGAACAATCACTTAACATATTTAGTGTACTCGAAACCGAGGGCTTGTTGAGCAAGATTTTTGTAACGCTTGCAGCCTCGGCGGGTTTCCTGCTGGCGTCGCTCGCAGTCCCGGCGCTTGCTGCGGAGGGGGTGCCGGACGGTATCGCGGTCGGGGACTCGGTGGAGGACGGTACTCTGGCCGTGCACATCGAGCAGCGTCTGCGCGCGCGCGCGGCCCATGGCGACGAGACCGCTGCGCTGTTCTATCTCGCGCGCGGTTATCGCCCCGCCTGGGAGGCGCCCGCGCGCGTCGCTGCGCTCATCGCCGCGGTCGAATCCCTTCCTGCTCACGGGCTCGATCCGCGCGACTTTGACCTCGCGCGTTTGCAGCGTGTGGCTGGTGCGGCCGCGACGCCGGCTTTGCGCGCCGAGCGCGAACTCGTGCTGACCGACACGCTGGTCGAGCTGCTGTTCCAGCTTCGTTACGGCAAGGTCGATCCGCGCGCGCTGTATCGGACGTGGAATTTCACCCCGCCACCGCATCCCTACCAGCGCGCGGACGAGTTGGCCGCCGTGCTGCAGGCGGGGGACCTGAGGGCGGCGATCGAGGCGCATGCGCCCGATCTGCCGCTCTATCGGGCGCTGGTGCGGGCGCTTGCCCACCATCAGGCGCTGGCCATGCTTGGCGATTGGCCCAAGGTGCCGGCCGGACCGACGCTGCGACCGGGTGAGCGCAGCGCGCGCGTTCCGGCGCTGCGGGCGCGCCTGCTGTCGGAGCCGCCCGTGGGGCTTGTCTCGGGCCCGGACGGACGCGGCCGCAGTGCCACCCCCGACTCTGACCCCGACTCGAACCCTGACGCCACGCACTACGATACGGCGCTGGTCGAGGCGCTCAAGCGCTTCCAGGCAGCTCACGGCCTGGCAGCGGACGGCATCCTCGGCGCACAGACTCTGCTCGCCCTGAACACCAGCCCGGCACGTCGGGTCGAGCAGATCCGCGCCAACCTCGAGCGCCTGCGCTGGGTGGCCGCCGACTTGCACGCCGACCACCTGCGGGTCGACATCGTGGGCTACCACGCCGAGCTCATCCTCGACGGCGAGACGGTGTGGACGTCGAAGGTCATCGTCGGCAAACCCGAGCGCAAGACGCCTGCGCTGCGCGACCGCGTGGTCAACCTGATCTTCAACCCGAAGTGGGTGGTGCCGCCCACCATCCTGCGCGAGGACGTCATCCCGCGCACCGCACGCAGCCTCGACTACCTCGCCCGTCATCGCCTGCGCATCGTTGACCGTAGCGGACAGACCGTGGATCCCTCGACCATCGACTGGTCGGCTGCACGCCAGCGCGGTTTTCCCTACCGGGTGGTGCAGCAGTCCGGGGCCGATGGCTCGCTCGGGCGCATCAAGTTCTCCCTGTCGAACCCCTACGCGATCTACCTGCACGACACCAACGCGCGTTCGCTGTTCCGGCGTGCCGAGCGTGCGCTCAGCTCGGGGTGTGTCCGCGTGGAAAAGCCGCTCGAGCTCGCCCGCCTGCTGCTCGACGACCCCGTGCAATGGAGCGCGGAAGCGCTCGATGCGGCGCTCGACAGCGGTCGGACGCGCACCGTGACGGTGGGGCGCGAGCTCACGGTGCTGCTTCACTACACCACCGCCGCGCTCGACGAGGACGGGCAGTTGCAGCTGCGCAACGATCTCTACGATTACGATCCTGGCATCGTCGAGGCGCTGGCGGCGCGGCGCACCGCGCTGCCGCATTGAACGCCGCGCCGTCCCGACCCGCAGGCCTGCGCGTAACTTTCCGGCAACCTGCGCTTAACGCGGCTGTCTCCGTCGCGGCTTAAGCTGCGGCACCATGAAAACGCCCGATTACACGACCAAAGCGCGCTGTCGAGGCCTGCGCCTGCACACCCGGGAGGCTGAAAGCTGATGGCAGCCGTGCGTGCGGTGTTCATCTCGGATGTGCATCTCGGTACCCGCGCCTGTCAGGCAGAGAGCCTGCTCGCCTTCCTGCGCGAGCACGAATCCGAATACCTCTATCTGCTCGGCGACATCATCGACTTCTGGGCGATGAACCGCAGCGTGCAGTGGGCCAGCGCCCACAACACCGTGGTGCAGAAGGTGCTGCGCCGCGCCCGGCATGGCTGCAAGGTGTTCTTCATTCCCGGCAACCATGACGAGGCGCTACGCGAATACGCCGGCATCGCCTTCGGCGACATCCGGGTCGAATCCGAATGGATCCACGAGACCCTGGACGGCCACCGCTACTGGCTGGTGCATGGCGACGAGTACGACCAGGTCACGCGCCACCACCGCTGGGTGGCCGTGCTCGGCGACGTGGCTTACAACACGCTGGTGCGCATCAATCTGGTGCTGTCGCGGGTGCGCCGGCTGCTGCGCCGTCCGGGCTACTGGTCGCTCGCGGGCTACGCCAAGCAGAAGGTGAAGAAGGCGGTCAGCTTCATCTTCGACTTCGAGGACGCGGTGGCCCATGCCGCGCAGCAGCGCGGCTTCGATGGCGTGGTGTGCGGCCACATCCACGCGGCCGCCGACCGCCGCATCGGCAATGTCCGTTACCTCAACTGCGGGGACTGGGTCGATACCTGCAGCGCCATCGTCGAGCACTTCGATGGTCGCATCGAGCTGGTGCGCTGGGGCGTGAACGGCGCCTCGGCCCGCTCGACCGTGCATGCGCTCGCGCTGGTCGAGCGTCCGAACCCGAATCCGCCCGCCCAGGACGAGCGCATCGATCTCGCGCCCGACATCTGATCGAGCGCATTGATCTCGCGCCCGACATCTGATCGGCGTGCGCCCGATCCCCTGGCTCAGCGCCCCCCGCCCGGACCTGCGTCGTGTCCATGCTCGACCGCATCGTCGCGGAGCAGATCGTAGGCGATGAAGATCCCGAGCGCCGCGTTGCCAAGCGCAAAGATCGCCACCACCACGCTGGCCAGTGGCACGAGGGGATAGGTTCGCAGGACCCAGGCCAGGATCGCGGACAACAGGTTGAGCAGGATCATCAGCCAGAAACGGCGATCGCGCGGGCGGTAAAGGCGGGACAGTTTCATCGACAGGACGCCACCGGTTCAGGGGTGCAGGAGGGTGACGGTGCGCAGCTCGCCAAAGCGGCCGCGGCGCGCGAGCACGAATACGGCAAGCGCGAGCACGATCTCGATGGCGCCGATGATAACGAACACCGGCGTGTAGGGGTGCGTCATGAACAGCCCGAACACCGCCAGCAGCGTGCTGCCGAGCAGCGGTCCCGCCGCAAAACCCAGCGAACCCGCCATGTTGAATGCGGCCAGAGCGCTGGCGCGGCAGTCGGTGCCGCCATACCGTGCCGCCAGCACCAGCGAGGGCGCGTACATCAGCGCCGCGATCACACCGCCCGCCGCCATCGCAGTGACGATGTGTTCGCCCGGCACGAAGGCGAGCACGGCGAGGAACACCCCATACAGCACGCTGCCTGCGACCATCATCAGCAGCGGATCCCAGTGCCGTGACAGGTGGCCGGCTGGCCAGGTCAGTACCGAGAAGGGGAGGAGGAAGGCGGCCATCGCCAGGCCGATCTGGCGCGCATCGAAGCCGATCACCAGCCCCAGGTAGAGCGACAGCGTCGACACGATGAAGCCCACCGTCAGGCGGTCGGCGAACGAGAATGCGAGCGGAATCAGCAGTGGGTGGCGGCGGCGCAGCGTGGCGACGATCTCGGCCGCCGTCATGCGCGGGCGTGCGGTGGTGCTGTCGGCCAGGCCGACGAAGCCCGCCACCGCCAATCCGAGCGAGAGCATGCCGCCGCCCAGCGGCACCCACAGCGGATCGATGCCGCCTACGAACCCGCCCAGGGGCGCACCGGTCGCCACGCCCAGGCTGATGCAGGCCCCGACCGCGCCCATGCGTGCGCCCAGCCCCGCCTTGCCGGCGTGGTCCGCACCGAGGGCCATCAGCAGCGACAGCGCCGACATGTGGGCGAAGCCTTCGAAGAGGCGCAGGCCGAGCATCAGGCGGTAGCTGTCCGCGCTGTGGTAGGCCCAGGCGATGCCGAGCAGGGTGAGACCATTGACCGCCAGCGCACCCACTGCGAGCGCCTTGCGCCGCCCGAGCCGGTCCGACAGCAGGCCGGCCACCGGCGCACCGACCAGCGCGCCGATCATGTTGATCGACATGAACAGGTGGCTGGCGAACTGGCCGAGCCCGGGAAAGCGCTGGGCGGTGAAATCGGGCAGCACCGGCACCATGCCGGTGACCGGCAGCATCAGGCCGTAGAGCAGCAGCAACGGAAGAAGGTGGGGTCCGATCATGGGCGATGTGCCGGGCGGCGGCCGGGAGGGGTTCGGGAAACCCGGATGATAAGCCGCTGCATCGCGCCACAGCCCTGTCATGGATCAAGGGGTTCGCGCCCGCATCCGCGCGCGAACCCCGGGCGGCTGAGGCCCGGGTTCAGAGCTTCAGAACGACAGCGAGTGGCCCTTTGGATGGAACGCCCGGTAGTCGCGGCGCAACTGGTCAGCCTCTTCGCCCCAGGGCGCGGTACAGCGTGTCAGGTAGTTGAAGTGCAAGGTGGGACGGCCGGGCCCGGTGTGATGCTCGAGGATCAGGTCGAGCGCGCGTTTGTGCGGATGGCGGAACAGCGCGCCGCTGGTCGACACCAGGTAGTGGTTGCAGCGCAGGCGCGCGAGCAGGCCGGCGCTGAGGTTGGCGACGCTGCCGTGGTGGGGCAGCTTGAAGGCGTCGATCGCCAGCCGTTTGCCGGGTGCGCCAAGCAGGGTGGCGATCGAGGTCTCGAGCACGCCAGGCCAGGCATCGCCGGCGAGCAGCAGGCGTACCGTGGGCGCAGTGGCGGGATACTCGAGCAGCAGCGCGATGCTGCTGCCGTTGGCAGCGCTGGCGTCCCCGCCGAACGGCGCATCGGCACCCGCTTCTTCGCTGCCGCGGCCCAGGGTGTCGGCGAGCCCGGCGTCGAGGTCGCTGTCGTCGTCGGCCGGCAGTTCATGGCGACGCTCACCCTTGCGTGCGAATCCGTCGGCAGTCCCCTCGTCTTCCATCCCCCCGCCCAGCACGTCGCCGAGGGGGCGCAGGCTGCGGTTCATCGCCAGTGTGCGACGCAGGGCGGCGATATCGCCCGACTGCACATGGGCGCGGTCGAGCGCCTTCTTCCAGTGGGTCTTCAGGGTGAGCAGGCGGTCGTAATCGGGTGACAGCAGGGTGAGCCTGCAGTCGCCCGGCAGATCGACCACGGGCAGTGGGGCCTGTGTGCGGTCGATGCCGACCGGTGCGCCCGCAAAGCCGAGGTTCCACACCCGGGTGCCGGTGCGCGCCTCGTAGTCCGCGATCAGCATGCCGAGGATCTCGCCCTGCAGCGCGCCCAGCGGCTGGCCGGCGGGGTCGGGTACGGCGTTGAGCTGGTCGCGCCCGTTGAACCAGATGCGGTCGAAGCGGCAATGCAGCGCCGCTGCGTCCAGCAGCAGGCGGATCACGCCTTCGATATGGTCGGCGTCGACGTGGGTGATCACCAGCAGATCGAAGTGGCGCTCGCCGGCGGGCAGATGCAGGATGCGCTCGCGCAGGGCCGGGTAGGTGTGCGCGGGGCCGCCGTCGATCAGGATCCGATGAATGGTGGTGCCACTGCCGTATTCGATCCACAGGCAGTCGCCGTGTGCGGCGGGCAGCATCTCGATGCGCAGCATGAAGGAAAGCCTCCTGGGCTCAGCCTGGGGTGGGGAGTGAGGGGGGGCGGGCCGGACGCACGGCCAGCCGCCACTCGGCGTCGCCGATTGCGACCAGCGCAAAGGCCATAAGCACCCCATGCGCGAGCAGCCGCCTGCGGATGCGGCGCAGGAGCGTGCCGAAATCGGCGTCGGGCCCGTCGACCGTGGCCAGTGCGGTCACCAGCTCTGCGGCAAGCGGTGCGGCGTGGCGGCCGAGGATCTTGGCCATCGTGCCGAGCACGAGGCTGGCGTGGAAATCCTTGAACTGTGTCGCCAGGCTGCCATAGCCGGTTTCGGCCACCTCGCGCGAGGTCTCGCAGCCCAGCAGCAGCACGATCGGGCCGGGTTCGATCGGCGCCGGGTTGATCAGGGTCTCGTTCAGCTGCGGGCGGAAGCGCCAGCGCCGTTCCTCGTCGAGCGCGTGGTCGCCGATCTCCAGGTAGTCGAGGCCGGCTTCGAGGTCGTGGTGGGCGAGCAGGATCAACAAGGGCGGATTGTGCTGCGCCACCTCGTGCTCCCATTGATCCCAGTCGTCGACCACCACGGGCGCAGGAATGCGCTCGCTGAGCGCGGCGCGCAACTGGTCTCGCTCCGGCGCCGGGACGAAGTGAGTGCTGGCACACAGGGCTGAATCGAGCGGGCGCAAGCTGCGCCGCTGCGCCGCGGGCAGCGACAGATCGTTCAGCCGCTGGGCGTCGAAGCGCTCGATGACCTTGCGCATCGCCCAGAAGCCGAGCGGGCAGATCGTCTCGCGCCAGCTTCCGGTCGTGGCGGCCTGTTCTGCGGCGGCATCGCAGGCTGCACAGCGCGTGCCGTCGCCGCTGAGCGCCGCCTGCCAGCCTGCGCACAGGGGGGCGCCCCGCCTGGGCAGACCAAGGTCGTAGATGAACTCCAGTGGTACGGCCCGCTCCTCGTCGAGGTTGATGACCTGGATTCGCTCGCCCGGGTCGGTGAAGCCCTGGCGCCGAAGGTTCTGGAACAAGGCATAGCCGTGCATCGCGAGGCCGCGCAAGAAATCGGTCACGCGTTCGTCGGTGACGTCGAGCAGCGCCTCGCCTTCCTTTTGGCCGAGCTGGGCGCGCCGACGCACGAGCTCGGTGTCGTTGAAGAACAGCGCGTCGTTGAGGAAGGCCATCAGCTTCTCGGTGTCGCCGAGTTCGAAGATCTGCCCCCCGGTACCGCCGAACAGGCGCAGGTGGCGAGGGCCGAACACCAGCGCGGCATCGACTGGGGTGCGCCTGTCGAGCTGGATCACCTCGCGCTGGCCAAAGCTCACCTCGATCAGCGGATCGTCGAGCCCCTCGTCCGCGCTGCCGGCGGGCAGCACCGGGGCGCTCAGGGTGACGGCCTCGAACACCTTGCCCTGGTAGCGAAACATCAGCAGCGCTTCGATGCCCTCGATGTCGGCGGGCACGTCGAGGGTGAGCGCGCAGGGCTCGGTCGGTTTGCTTCGGTCGGCTGGCAGGTGGATGCGCCCGGCGGGGCCGTTGCCGTGGACCGCGGGCTGGCCGGCGCGCATGCCGCTCCAGCACAGCTCGACGACGAGCTCGAGTCCCTCGGGAGGCAACTCGTCCACATGCTGGATCGGCGCATTCGCGCTCGGGATGCCGGCCTGGCGCAGGCCGATCCAGCAGCGCACGGTCGTGGGCGCGCCGGCGACGAAGTACCGGTGTGGCGTGTCCTCATGCACCAGTTGCGCGTTGACCCTGCGCGCGTCCTTCCCGGGCTGCGTCTGGTTGCCCGTCTGGGCAGCCTCAGGTGTTTCGGCAGACTGGGCCGATTCGGCACTCCCGGCTGCCGCGCGCATCCCGGCCGTCTTGCCTGCGAGCGCGAACGCGAGCGCGTCTGCGTCAAGGATCAAATCGGGGACCGACGCGCTCAGTGAGCGCAGCCTGGGCGTGCGGTCGGGGCCGCTTCGCGTGCGTGTCGTCCGCGACCTTGTGCCGGTATCGGAATCGATCGGGGCCGCCCCGGCGGTGAACCTGCGTACGTCGTCCGCCGATCTGGCCGGTTTGCCGGGCCTTGCCCCGGTGCTGCGCGCGCCCTTGTCACCGACGCTGATGGGACGGATGCCGGGTTCAAGCCCGGCGCTGCGTGCCGCGGCGCGCGGCAGGTCGTCGATCAGGGGCGGGCGTTCCCTCGCCAAGTCGCCCGGGCCTGCGGCTGCGCCGCGCCAGGGGGAGACCGCCCGGCCGCGCTGTGCGTCTGCCGCCAGGCCGATCAGCTGCAGCAGGCGTACGCGGGTCTCGCTCTCGTGTTGCGGGCTGTCGAGTGCGAGCAGTGCCGGCACGAAGTCGGTCTCGGGCTCGCGCGCGATCATCCAGCCGATCTGGGCGTCGTCGAAGCGCGCCGCCGAGGCCCCGCGCGCGCTGTCGCCGTCCGCAGGATGGAGCCGGTATTCAGTGGGTCCGGCGGCAAGTGCAGCGGCGGCGAGCGCGGCGGCCGATTCCGGTGGATTGAACGGGTCTGGCAAGGACACTGGCCCTGCCACGGGCGGCGGGCCGAAGGCTTGACCCTCGGCATCGGCAATGCCGGTCGCCGCCCACACCGTGAGCGCCAGTGCGCGCGCGCGATCGTCGCTGCCGGAATTGGCATCGCGGGGGCCCCAGCGCTTGAGCGCCCGCAGCAGGTGGTGATGCATCACGCGCGGGATCGGCCGGATGGCGGCGATCTGCGCGTAGGCCGCCCATGGGCTACCCCAGAACAGCGCTGGCAGTCGCCAGGGCATGGCCCCTTCAGGTGCCGAGAACAGCGCGTCGAGGCCTGCAAAGTCGCCCAGCCGGGCACGACAGAGCGCCCACCAGAAGGCGGCGACGCCTTCATCCTCGTCCGGGTCTCGCGGCGGTGGGAGATCGTCCGTGGAGAGGCCGGCCTGCTCGAGCGGCATGGCGGCGAGGTGGCGATAGTTGGCGCACTCGCCCCTGGCCAGGCCGGCGATCAGTGCCGGGATGCGGCCGGGATCGGCGACCGCGTCCAGGGCTTGGGCGACGACTTCGCGATCGGGGTCGTGCTCGTCGTCGGCCACTTCGCGCAGGTGCTCGCGCAGGGAGCGGGTCGGCACCCCGGCCGCAAAGGCGAGCGCCTGCGCGCGCAGTGCGGCGCCCCTCGGCTGCGATTGCACGATACGCCAGCTTGCGCGAGCAATGCGCTGCCACGCCTCGGGGTTGAGCGTAAGGCGCGTGGCGGTCTCCAGCGCCGCGAGTCGCACCTGAGGGTCGGTGTCCTGCTCGCCGAGTGCCAGCAGCGCCTCGATGTGTTGCGGGGTGGATGAGTCGGGCATGGTGCGGGCTCCGCGTGGACGGTCGCTCAGGCGCCGAGTAACTCGGGCAGGTAGGTCTGCAGCCGATGCGTCAGCAGCGCCCCCGCGTGGCGGGTGAGCACGTCGAGTTCGGCGGCGGCGAGCTTTTTCAGGTGGGTGCGGATGGAGGACGCGAACACCGCGTCGCCCGCGCGCGCTTCGCCTTCCACGCTGTCGATCGAGAACCATGCCGGCTTGGCGCCACCGGCCTTGGCGGCGTTGAGCTCCATGCGCTTGAACTGCAGGCCGCGGACCTGCTCCATCATGATGTCCAGCGCCGCGACCAGCACCGCTGAGCCGGCCTCGGTGGGCTGCTCGTGGATCTGGAAGGGTTTGCCCGCATCGCTGACGATGACGTAGTCGAGTGCATTGCGCGCGCGCAGCAGCGGATTGACGCCGAGGTTGTCATAGACGCCGCCATCGGAGAGCGTGACGTAATCGACCCCGGCCGCCGGGTATTCGCTCTGGTCCAGGCGCAGGGGCGGAAACACCGGCGGAAATGCCGACGAGGCTGCTACCGCACGGCTTAGCCGAAAGTCGTGCGCGGGCGCCGTGCCCAGTTGCCATTCGCCCATCTCTGCCGGCAGGTTGCCGCCGGTGACGAAGAAGAACATGTTGCCGGTAGCGAGGTTGGTGGCATTCACGTAGAGCCGCGGCCCGCCCTTGAGCGAACCCAGCGAGCGCTTGCCATAGAGGTCGCGCTCGTAGCTCGCGGCGAGCTTGTCGAGGCGGGTGTGGAAGGGGTCGAGCATGCCACCGAGCACCGAGGAGACGGCGATCGAGGCGCTCGCCAGATAGCGTTCGAGCCGCTCGAGTGCGTCATCCTGTTCCCAGTGGCTGGCGAGGAAGGCACCAGCGATGCTGCCACCGCTCACGCAGCTCAGCAGGTCAAGCTTCCACAGCAGGCCCGCCTCTTGCAGCCTGCGGAACACGCCAAGGTGAAACGCCGCCGCGCGGAAACCGCCGCCCGACAGCGCCAGCCCGATCCGTTTTGTCTGACCGCCAATTTGAATTGTCATCGCGCTTCTCCCGATGGTGACTGTCCGTGCCGCGATCGCGCTGGAATACGCGGGCGGCCCTGATCCCAATGTAGGAGACAAGCCGGGCAGGGGCAAAGCCGGCACCGCCAGGCGTTAACGCGATTAACAAACCCGCGCGCGCGGTTAGCACTTCTGCGCCGCCGGTTAACCTGGGCGGAGGAGGATCACGCTCATGAAGAACCCTCTGGCCGAACCCGGCCGGAACGTGACCCGGGAGATCCACCATGTCGTTCAGTCGCCGCGCTTTCCTCAAATCGACTGCTGCCATCGCCGTTGCCAGCGGTGGGCTCAAGCTCTTTGGGGTCAATGAAGTCTTCGCCTCGGACACGGTGCTGATTCCACACGCTTCGCACTATGGACCTTTCAAGGCGGTCGTGAAGGATGGCGTGCTGATCGGCGTGCAGCCATTGAAGGGCTTCGACCCGATGCCCACGCAAATGCTGCTCGAGGGGGTGCTGAGCCGCACCTACCATCCGACCCGCGTCATGTACCCGATGGTGCGTCGGTCCTACCTCGCCAATCCGCGCGGTGATGTCAAGCCGCAGCTGCGCGGCAAGGAACCCTTCGTGCGCGTGTCCTGGGAAGATGCGCTCGCCCTGGTTGCCGACGCCAGCCTGCGCACCATCGAACAGCATGGCAACGACGCCGTGTTCAGCGCGTCCTATGGCGGCTGGTCGCATGCCGGCGTGCTTCGCCCGCAGGTGCTGCAGGGCCGCCTGTTCGGTCTCATCGGCGGCCACAGCGTCACCACTGGCGACTACTCTGGCGGCGCCTCGCAGGTCAGCCTGCCGCACATCATCGGCGACATGGAGGTGTATTCGCCGCAGACCTCGTGGGAAGTGATCCGCGACCATACCGAGGTCTTCGTGCTGGTCGGCTGCGACCCGTGGAAGAACAACCGCATCGAATACACCGTGGCCGATCACCAGATGTACCCGCGCTGGGAGGCGATCCGCGACGCCGGCGTGAAGTTCGTGTCGATCAACCCGCAGCGCACCACCACCGACGAGGCCATGCGCGCCGAGTGGGTGAAGATCATCCCCAACACCGACACCGCGCTGTTCCTGGCGATGTGCTGGCATGTGTACACGACCGGCAAGGCCGACAAGGCTTACCTGGACAAGTACACCGTGGGCTTCGAGAAATTCCTGCCCTACCTGCTGGGCAAGGATGCCGATGGCACGCCGCCCAAGACTCCCGAGTGGGCGGCGAAGATCACCGGTATCCCGGCGGCGAAGATCGTCGAGATGGCCGATCTGTTCGCCAGCAAGCGGACCGAGTTCGCCGGCGCCTGGTCGCTGCAGCGCGCCCACCATGGCGAGATGGCGCACTGGGCGATCATCGCCTTCGCCGCCATGACCGGCAAGATCGGCAAACCCGGCGAAGGCGTGGGCTTTTCGTGGCACTACGGCGGTGGCGGCATGCCCGTGTCGGGCAAGCGCAGCGCGGTCGGTATCGCCCAGGGCCGCAACCCGGCCAAGGGCCGCTGCCCGGCCTCGCGCATCTCGGAGATGCTGCTCAATCCTGGCAAGCCCTACACCCGGGACGGCGCGAATTTCACCTTCCCCGACGTGCACATGATCTACAACGCCGGCAACAACTTCGTCCATCACCAGCAGAACACCAACGAGCTGATCGAGGCGATGGCGAAAAAGGTGCACACCGTGGTGAACCAGGATCCGTGGTGGTGCGCGTCCTCGCGCTACGCCGACATCGTGTTGCCGGCCACCAGCCACCTCGAGCGCAACGACATCAGCAGCGGCGGCACCTACAGCAACGACAAGATCTGGGCGATGCGCCAGGTGATCCAGCCCTATGGAGACAGTCTGGACGACTTCGAGATCTTCCGCCGCCTGGCCGAACTGTTCGGCGTCGAGTACGGCTTCACCGAAGGCCTGACGGTGATGGACATCATCAGGAAGAGCTACGCCAGCACCGACGCCAGCATCCCGTTCGAGGAATTCTGGGAGACCGGCGTGGCCGAGATGGAAGTCCCGGAAGCGGCCCGGCGCTGGGTGCGCCATGGCGACTTCTACGCCGACCCGGTCAAGAACCCGCTGCACACCGCGACCGGCAAGATCGGGCTCTATGTCGAGGCCTTCGAGCGCTTCGGCACCCAGGAGTGCCCGCCGATTCCGAAGTATCTGGAGCCGGCCGAATTCCTCGGCAACGCCAGGCCGGGCCAGGTGCATGTGGTGAGCCCGCATCCCTTCATGCGGGTGCACTCGCAGATGGCCAACGCCGAATGTGCGAAGCACCTCAACATCGAGGGCCGCGAGTTCGCGCTGGTGAGCGAGGAGGATGCGCGCGAGCGTGGTGTCAAGGATGGCGATCTGATCGAGGTCTATAACGACCGCGGCGCGCTGATCGTCGGGGCAAGGGTGTCGCCCAACATCATGAAGGGGGTGATCAGCATCTACGAGGGCGCCTGGCTCTCGAAAGACAGCAAGGGGCGCTGCAACAGCGGTGCGATCAACGTGCTGACCACCAGCGTGCGCTCGAGTGATCTCAGCCAGGCCACCAGCGCGAACACCTGCCTTGCGTACTTCCGCAAATGCACCGATGCCGAAGGGCCGAACCAGGCTTACGCGCCGCCAGTGGTCGAGACTACGACCCGCCGTGTCGAAGCCGCAGCGCTCACACTCACCGAGCGCGCACAGAATGCCAAGGCGGCCGCCACTGCCGGTCTGAGCCCGGGCGAGAAGCTGTTCTATGAGCGCTGCACGCTCTGCCACGTGCCGCGCGAACCGGGCGACTACACCGTGAAGCAGTGGCACGGCATCACCCAGAGCATGTTCCCGCGTGCCGGCCTGAGTGACGAGGAGCGCGCGCTGGTGCTCGACTTCCTGGAGCGGAACGCCAAGCCGATGTAGGCGCCCTGTGAGCGTTCCGGGGCGGCAGAACGCGCCGGCCGGGCCTCAGTGCCCGGTCGGCGCGACTTCATAGGCGGGGGCGAAACCGGCCGGTGGCAGCATCCAGTCCATCGGGTAGCGCCCGAGCGTGGCCGGCTTGACAAGCTCGACGCTCGGGCCGAGGTAAGGTTCGAGCGCCTGGCCTTCGAGCGCACGCAGGCTCTGGCGCACCGCCATGCGGCCCTGCAGCACCGGGAAGTCGGTCACCGAGGCGAGGATGCGGCCGCGCAGCATGCCGCTATAGACCCCGGGCGTGACATAGGAGGCGACGATGCCGACCGTGTCCGCGCGCTGCCGGCGGCGCAGTTCGGCGATCGCCGCCTCGGCCATCGGCGCATTGCCCACCAGGTAGTCGAGGCGGGCATGTGCATCGAGCACCGCCTCGACGAGCTGGCGCTGGATCGAGCGCCCGGTGTCGCCGTGATGCACGGTGACGATGCGCACCGCGCTGCCAGCCAGCCCCTCGCGAAAACCGTGGTCGATGAAGCCCACCCAGTCCGCATCCTGCGGGCCTGGCAGCCAGGCGATGTCGACCGGCGCGCTGCCTGCGGGGTGGCGCGCCGCGAGCCAGCGCCCGATCCTCCAGCCGAGCTGGTACCAGGGCACGCCCACCCTGGCGCTGACCACGCTGGCGTCGATGTCGTTCACCACGCCGAGCACCGGGTGGCGGGCGAGATAGGGCGCGAGCAGGTCGTTGATGCCGGCAACGCTGACCGTGCCCACCAGCAGCGCATCGATCGTCGGGTCGCTGGTGCAGCTGGTGATGCGCTCACGCTGGCGCGCCAGATGTTCGTAGCCGCCGGCCTCAAGCACGCGCAGGCCGACGCCGAGCGCGCGCGCCTCCTCGACCATGCCGTAGTTCACCGCCAGCCAGTAGCTGTCCTTGAGATGGGGATACACCGCGCACAGCCGCCAGGGGCGCGAGGGCGACGCTGGTGGCAGGGTAGGGGGCGCGGCGTCGTCTGCTGCGGGCGCCCTCCCATTGCCCTGCCAGCGCTCGATTGGCCAGGGCGGCTGCGCACCTGCCGCCTGTGTGACGGGCTGCAGGAGCATCAGACTGGCTGCTGCAAGCAGACTTGCCGCTGTCGATGCGCGTCGCCGGTAAGATGAAGCCATATATCCGCAGCCCCTGACCCATGAGCGCCCAATCTTACGTGAAACCCGCCGCCGGCCGCCGCTTCGGCCTGCGCGAGCGCCTGCTGCTGGCACTCTTCCTCGGTGCGCTGGCGACCGTGCTGGTGGCGGTCGTGGGCTGGGTCAGCTTCCAGCGCGTGGCGGACAGCCAGCAGGCGATCATCCGCGACACGCTGCCGGCCGCCGACGCGCTGCACGAGGCCGTACGCGGCAACGCGCGCCTGGCCGCGCTGGCGCCGCGGCTGGCCAGGGTGGAGTCGGTGACGGAACTCGCGCAGCTGCGCGCGCAGCTGGCGGACGAATCGGCGCGTATCCGTGAGCGCCTGGCGGCGCTGCAGTCGCCGCATGTCGAGGCAGAACTGCGTGCGCGTCTGCAGGCCACCGGCGAGGCGCTGGCGCTGCGGCTGGAGGCGACGGGCGACACCATCGCCGCCGGGCTCGCCTTGCGCGCATCGCGCCAGCGCGCGGTGGAGGCGCTGCGCGAGGCCATCGATGCGCTCGACGGGCTCGCGCGCATGCACACCGAGAACGCCACCGCGCTGCTGGTGACGACGCTGACCCGCCTGCTTCAGCCCGAGGGGACGGCGCTGCAGGGCGTCGCCCAGGCAGCAAGCCCGCCGGGGTCTGCCTCCGACTCGGAGCGCATCGCCGCACGCGACCGCCTGCTCGATCTCGACCTCGACACGCTCGAGCGCATGCACGAACTCTCCCTCACCGTACATGCGCTGGCCTTCCTGATTGACCGCCTCGACGAGGTCGATTCGGCCGAACGCCTGCAAGCGGCACGCGCCGACCTGGAGGGCCACCTCGCGCTGCTCGATCGCCGCGTGGGCGATGTTCCCGACCCGAGCGCGCGTGCGCAGGGGCGGCAACTGTACGATATGGTGGCGCGCGCACTGGCCGGCGGTGGCGTAGTCGATCTGCGCAGCCTCGAGATCGAGCTGCGCGCGCGCAGCGACGCGTTGCAGAACGACGTCGGCAGTCTCACCACCGAACTCGACGCCCTCGCCGGTGAGCTCATCCACCGCGGCGGCCGCATCCTGGCCTCGGCCGGCTCTGCCGCCGAGCGCAGCGCCACCTCGGGGCTGATCGCCTTCGGCGTCATCGCCGCCGCGCTGCTGCTGATCACCGCGGGGGTCGGCTGGCATCTGCTGCGCCGGCAAACCCTTGGCCGTCTGCTCGCGCTCGAGCAGGCCACGCTCGCGCTCGCCGCCGGGCAGCGCGACGTGGTCATCGACACGGCGGGGGACGATGAGCTGGCCTCGCTGTCGCGAGCGCTCGAGCGTTTTCGCGGCGACGCCATCGAGCGCGACCGCCTCGCCGAGGCACTGCGCCTGCAGCAGCAGGAACTCGAGAACCAGGTGCTGGTGCGCACTGCCGAGCTGCGCGAGGCCAACACCGCGCTCGCGCACGAGATGGGTGAACACGCCCGCGCCCGCGTTGCGGCGGAGAAGGCTGATCACGCCAAGACCGCCTTCCTTGGCACCGTGAGCCATGAGCTGCGCACGCCGATGGCCGGCATCCTCGGCCTGCTCGAGCTGCTCGAGGCTTCGCCCCCGGCCGCCGAGCGTGCGCACTATCTGGCGCAGATGCGCTCGGCCGCCACCTTGCTGCTGGAGCTGCTCGAGGACATGCTCGACTTCGCCCGCATCGAAGCCGGGGGCGTGCACCTGGACACGCTCGCGTTCAGCCTGCGCGATGCGGTCAATGACGTCTTTGCGGTGCAGGGCACCCGGGCCGCAGCGCGCGGGCTCGCGCTGGTGGCGGATATCGACCCGGCGGTGGCGGACGTGGTGCTTGGCGACCGGCGCAAGCTCAGCCAGATCCTGCTCAACCTGGTGGGCAATGCGATCAAGTTCAGCGACGAGGGCGCGGTGACCGTACGCGTGAGCCGGGCGGCGCAGCCGGACCGGGTGCGGTTTGCGGTGCAGGACCACGGCATTGGCATCGATGCCGCGCGCCAGGCCGAGGTCTTCGAGCCCTTCGTGCAGGTGCGCGACAGCGGTCGTCACCATGCGGGGACCGGGCTCGGGCTGGCGGTGTGCCGGCGGCTGGTGCGGGCGATGGGGGGCGAGATCGGGCTGGTCAGCGCGCCCGGGCGAGGCACCACGGTGAGTTTCGAACTGCTGTTGCCACCCGCGCCAGCCTTGCTTGCGGCGGTGCCGGACCCTGCTCCGGGCGGCGATGCGGCAGCGCTCGGACGCGGCCACCACGTACTGGTGGTCGAGGACGATGAGGTCAACCGCATGGTGGTCGAGCGCTTCCTCTCCGGGCTCGGTCAGCACGCGCACTGCGTGGCCGACATTGAGGCGGCACTCAAGGTGCTGGGCGAACAGCCAGTCGCGCTCGCACTCATCGACATGAACCTGCCCGATGGCGACGGGCGGGAGATGTTGGCGCGGATGCGCGCGATCCCGCGCCAGGCGGCCACGCCCGCGGTGCTGATGTCGGCGCACATTCCGCCAGACCAGGTCGATGGCTTGCTTGCGTCGGGATTCGGTGCATTCCTGTCCAAACCGTTCTCACGTGAGCGCTTGCGGGCGGTGCTTGGCGGGCTGCTGGGTACCGCGGCAGCTCTCGAGCCGAAACGCCTCGAGTCACCAGGCCTCGAGTCGGCAGCCGCGCCTGCGCCGGCATGGGCGGCCCAGTGGGTGGATCGCGACTTCCTGCGTGCCGAGGAGGACGCGCTCGGGCGTGGGGTGCTCGAGCGCATCGTCGAGGTCTTCCGCAGCCAGGGGGACTCGCTTGTCGCTGCGCTGGCGGCGGGTGCCGAGGCGGGCGATGCCGAGCAATGTGCGCGATTGGCGCACAAGCTGCGCGGCGCGGCCTTCAACCTCGGACTCGAGCGCCTCGGCCACGGTGCAGCCGGGCTGGAGCAGGAGATCGGGCAGATCGAGGCGGGCGGTGAGCTGGTCGAGCGCGTGCAGGCGCTGATCGAGCTCTATGCACGCACGCTGGACGCGCTCGACGAGGCTCTGAAGAGGCCCTGAGGCAGCCCCCCAGCCGATCAGCTCCGGGTGCGCTGGACGTCCACCGCGAGGCGGTAGCCCTCGCCGCGCACAGTGGCGATCAGGGAGTCCGGGTTGTCGGCGGCGTCGAGCTTGGTGCGCAGGCGGCGCACCAGCACGTCCACCGTGCGGTCCTGTGGCACCCAGTCGTGGCCGCTGATCGCACGCGACAGGCGGTCGCGGTTGATCACCTCGCCGGCATGGCGCACCAGCAGGGCCAGCGCCTCGAACTCGCCGCGCGTCAGCGCCACGTCGAGGCCCTGCGGGTCCCACAGCCTGCGGCGAGGCAGATTCAACATCCAGCCTGCGAAACGGAAGCTTTCATCGCCATCGCTCCGGCGCGCACCGGTGCGCCGCAGCAGGCTCTTCACGCGCGCCAGCAGCTCGCGCGGGTTGAAGGGCTTGGTCACGTAATCGTCCGCACCCACCTCGAGACCGACGATCTTGTCGATGTCGTCGTTGCGGCTGGTGAGCAGGATGATCCCGATCGCCGGATCGCGCGCGCGCAGCTCGCGCGCCAGCGAGAGCCCGTCCTGGCCGGGCAGGTTGATGTCGAGCAGGACCAGCTCGACCGCCGCCTGCTCGAGTTGGCGCCAGAAGGTTTCGCCGTCGCCCGCCAGCAGCACGCGATAGCCTTCCTGCGAGAAGTAGGCGCTCAGACGGGCCTGGGTGACCAGGTCGTCGTCGACGACCAGCAGGCTGGCAGTGTTCGGGTCGGGGCTCGGCAACATGCTCGGACAGCGTGGGGTGGGGCCCTCATTCTAAATCGTCGAACGCCGCCTTGCCCCCGGGGCGGCCGAAGCCGCCGACGATCCAGGCCGCTGCGCTCGTGGTGTTCAGACGGAAGTCCGGCGCCACCCGCACCTGCGTCACCTCTTCGCCGCCCTCGTCGAAGGCGCTCAGGGTCGCGAAGGGCTCGTATTCGTCGGGCGTGATGTCGAGGCGGACCTCCCACTGCGCGTCGAGCGCGAACACGGTGAGCGACTTGTGCAGCATCGCGTGGGCTTGCTGGGCATGGCGCTGCAGCACTTCGGAGGCGGTCTTGACCAGGGTGTTGAAGGCGGACTGGTCGAGGGGCTTGGGGTTCTTCTTGTCGCGACCCATGGTCCAGGGGCCGACCAGTGCGGGCTCGGCTTCGCCATCCTTGAGCATTTCCACCGCCCAGCCATCGTCGTCCTCGTTCTTGATCACGCGCGCGGTCCAGCCGTCGAGCTGCCACAGGCGGTCGCTGCGGATGGCGGCGGGGCGGTCGTCGAGGGGCGCGTCGAGACTGGGGGAGGCGGAGAGGGCGTGTTCGGTCATGGAGGACGTGGCTTTGAAGAGGGGGGTGGGGGTGATCAGCGGCAAATCCAGCGCCGTGGCCGACTCATCTGCAGCCCTTGCCCGTGCCCGGGCAGGTTTGCGGACTTGCTGGTGGCGTGAGGCGGGCGACTCGGCATGCACGGCCGGGGCCGCGAACAGGGTCATCTGGTCGTGAATCATTTTCAGTCTTCCTCAGGGACTGATATTTTATACAGCTTTACAGCGCGCGTGCACCTCTGTCGTGCTTTTCACATGAGGCTTTGACTGTCAGCGCAGCAGCAGGGTCGGAATCGTCGCCGCACGCAGCAGGTCGGTCGTCTTGCTGCCGAAGAGCAGTGCGCGCACGGGCGAATGGGCATAGGCCCCCATCAGCAGCATGTCGATGCCGCGCGCAAGGATTTCGCGCGCGATGACCGCTTCCGGGTCGCCCGGAACGTGCTCGGCAGCGACTTCGAAGCCGGCGGCTTCGAGCGTGCCAGGCCCACCACCATCAGCGTGAGTGAGTACGGAAAGATGATCGCCAGGGTCTCGAGATTGAGCGGCACGTCCGGGAGCAGGAACACCGGCAGGCTGTCGGGCAACTCGCCCATGTCACCCACGGTGCGGATGTCGAGCTCGAGCACGACGGCGACCGCGGTCAGCACCACGACCGAGACGTCAACGCGGCGCTGGACCAATTGCTAAGCCAGCGCTATCACGCGCTCAACCAGCATCACACCTTACCTACGAAGGTCTTTTCAATGAGGCAATTCGTAGGAGAGTCCGAGGCGGGCACCGGCGCTGCTGAGGCGCCGATCGCGCGTCCAGAGTTGGGTGCCGGGTGAGAGCTTGGTCGCTGCCAGCAGATGCGCATCGGTATAACCGATGCCGATGCCGAAGAGCGCGTGCTGCTCGATGAACCGAAAAACCTCCTCGTCGGTGGCCACGCTTGCCATCGGAAGATCTCGCATGGCATCGAGTACGACTTTCCGGTTCTTGAGGCTACCGAGTGCGATCTCACCCAGCACATGAGGGTGCATGCAGACGCGGCCTTCGTTCAGAAGTACGCACAAGGGCGCCTCGCTGCAGCGAAGGTGATCGATCCAGACCGAGGTGTCCACCAGGATCATTCGGAGCGCCCTGATTGACGCCGGTGAACATCCGCCAACTGGGGCTCCGAACCGCCCAGCAGCGCGAGACGTCGGGCGCTTTCGCGCTGGATGAGCGCCCGCAAGGCTTCTTTCAACAACGCGGACTTCTCGGTCATTCCGGTCAGCGCCTGAGCCTTGGCCAACAGTTCATCATCGAGTGCGAGCGTAGTTCGCATACCGTCTCTCCCAACAAGACAAGAGGCACACCACACAATAGCGGCATCAAATGATGCGCTTTTTCGTGCAGTGCAGGCAAGCCGCCGCGCTTCTTCCACTGCAATGGATAAGCAGTTGGCCGTCTGGCCGCATCAATCCCTCGCGCAAGACGGCCTCAACCATCCGCTGGATCAGGCGAACGCATTGCAGCAAGATCAGCGGGCGCCAACGTCAGCCAGCGCCGCTCAGCCAGCATCAGCCCCTTGCGCTCCCGGCGACATCGTCGAGAAACAGGGCATCTGCGCCCACGAACCCAACCAGCAGGGCTGCCAGCGCGGGGTAGACGTCGAAGCGCGGCCGGGCCTGCTGGCAGCGGGTCACGAAGTGCGGCAGCCAGTCGAGCAAGGCCGTGCGCAGGAAGTCAGCCTGGGCCGCGGCTGCGGCGTTGATCTCGCTGGCGCTCGAATCCCGCTCCGCCAGATCCGCCATCACCGCCAGCGCCACGGCGAGGTGGTCGGCGGGTTCGCGGAAGTCGGCCTGGATCGCGAGCGCGCGCGCGGCGAGGAACTCGCGCATGCGCGCCTCGGCGGCGCCGTAGAGCGGCGAGGCGGCGTCCTCGCCTGCGTAGGCCGAGGCGTAGGGCAGGGCGCTGGTGCGCCCGTCGAGCAGGAAGAGCTGCGCGAAGTCCGCGGCCAGCTCCAGACGCGGCAGCTGCTCCGCGCGCAGCGCCGCGAGGGCCGCGTCGAAGCGGCCTACCTCGGCGGCGAGGCCTAACTCGGCCAGCCCCGCGAAGGGGGCGAAGCCCCGATCCGCGAAGTGGCTGCGGAACAGCGCGTCAGAGACCTCCTCCTCGTACAGCCGGGAGAACCAGCCGTACAGCCCGGCGCGCTGCCTGCTCGCGAACCGCCATTCCTCGGCTGAGAGGGCGGCCGAGTTGGCCGCTTGGGTGTCGCGCGGAGTCTCCCCCGGCGCCCCGGAGGGCGCTCCCGCCGCTTCAGAGCCGGTAGCGGCGCCGCCTTGCGCGTTCGTACCCATCACGCCTTCACCTCCCGCCCTTCAGGATCGACCTCGATCGGGCCGCCAAAGGCCGTCACTGCCGGCGGGGTGCCGACGAACTTCTCGATCTCGACCAGGCAGGTGTTGGCGCTGGTCGCTTGCGCCAGGCTGGAGGTGCCGATGTCAAGGGTCAGCGTGTTGGGGTCGCCGTAGGTGTCGAGCGCGCCGATCTCCGGCCCGGTCGGCCCGTACCAGGCACCCTCCTGGATGCGCACCACGCCGCGCGGGAAGTTGTCCGACACATGCGCGCCGGCGAGCAGCTGGCCGCGGTCGTTGAACACGCGCACCAGGTCGCCGTGCTTGATGCCGCGCGCTGCGGCATCCTCGGGGCCGATGAACACCGGCTCACGACCGGCGATGGCGTAGGTCTCGCGCAAGGGTTCGGACTCGCACAGCTGCGAGTGCAGGCGCTTGTCCGGGTGCACCGACTGCAGCCACAGCGGGAAGCGGTCGGAGCCGGGGCCGCCGTGCGAGCGTTCGGCCTTTTCCATCCATACCGGGTGGCCCTTGCAGTCGGCGTAGCCGTAGCGGTCGATCTTGCGGCTGAAGATCTCGATGAAGCCCGACGGCGTGCCAAGCGCGTTGACCTCGGCGTCGTCGCGGTAGTCGGCGTGGCGCACCCAGGGCTTGCCCTCGGGGAAGAGCACGTAGCCCTTCTGCCAGAACTCGGCGAAGGGCGGCATGGCGATGTCCTTGAGGCCGTTCTCCTTGCGGCAGTCCTCGTAGATCTTCTCCACCCACTGCATCTCGTCCATGCCACGGGTGTATTCGGCATCGCGGTTGAAGCGTCGGGTGAGGCCGCGGAAGATCTCGAAGTCGGGGCGGGAGTGGAACAGCGGGTCGATGAGCTTGTGCATCGCGATGACGCCGCGGTTGCTGTAGGAGCCGTAGCCGTCGAGATCGTTGCGCTCGAAGGGCGTGCACGCCGGCAGCACGATGTCGGCGAAGCGGCAGGTGGCGGTCCAGTTGTAGTCGATCGCGACCACGGTCTCGAGCTTCTGCCAGGCCGCCTTCATGCGGTTGCGCTGGGGCTGGCGGTGCCACTGGTTGCAGCCACTGAAGATCGCCATCTTGTAGGGCGGCAGCTTGACCTTGCCGCCGTTGAAGTCGATCTCCTTGCCTGGCTCGAGCAGCGCGTCGATGACGCGCGCGACCGGCACCACGGCGCTGTAGCCCTTGTAGTCGGTGTTGTCGTGCTTGGGCTTGCGGCCCGGGTCGAGGTTGAGCGGGAAGGCGCCGGGCATCGCCGCACCCGACGAGGAGACGCCCACCGAGCTGTAGTGGTGCGCGTAGCTGATGCCGCCGCCGGGCAGGCCGATCTGGCCGAGCATGGCGGCCAGCACCGCGCCCATCCAGTAGGGCTGCTCGCCGTGCTGCTGGCGCTGCACCGCCCAGCCGAA
>QXGG01084682.1_pt1 | contig 48887 bp, 41 predicted proteins | sample 1982491 | NCBI WGS metagenome assembly QXGG01 (sample SAMN09924614, study PRJNA488089) | Wastewater metagenome, whole genome shotgun sequencing project. | isolation source: South African research farm wastewater | place: South Africa: Irene, Agricultural Research Council, Animal Production...
GCCCGGAAGTCACCGCAGCTTGCTTGAGCTGCCACACCGAGGCATCTAAGCAGCTGCAAAAAACCACCCACTGGACTCTAGAATACCCTCATCCAGAAACTGGGCAGATGCTCGGTAAGCGCCATGTTATCAATAGCTTTTGTGGCGCTGTAGCTTCCAACGAGCCTTTCTGCACCAGCTGTCATACCGGTTATGGCTGGGATGATATGCGCCAGCCCGCTCCGACCAGTGAAACTGCAGTGGACTGTCTCATCTGTCACGATACCACCGGCGGCTATAAAAAATCGCCCACTGGTGCTGGTCACCCTATTTATGAGTATGTCGATCCAGTTGATAAATCCATCACCCGCAAAACCGACCTGTCGCATATTGCTAAGAGCATCGGTGCCACCAGCAGTCAAAACTGCGGCAGCTGCCACTTTTACGGTGGCGGTGGTGATGGTGTAAAACACGGCGACTTAGACTCATCTTTACTCACTGCACCGCGCAGCCTTGATGTGCATATGTCCAAAGACGGGGCCAATTTTGCCTGTGCCGATTGCCATACCACCTCGGCGCACAGCGTTACCGGCAGCCGTTACTTAACCAATGCCCGCGACACTATGGGGGTTGATGTACCCAGCCATACTGACAACACCCGCGCGTCTTGTGAGTCTTGTCATGGCTCCGCGCCGCACGCTAAACCCAAGTTAAATGAACACGTCGCGCAAGTGGCCTGTCAAACCTGCCATATTCCTGAATTTGCCCGTGGTGGCGTTGCCACTAAAACTTGGTGGGACTGGTCCACGGCTGGACAACTGGACAAGGATGGTAAGCCGCAAACTATCCGTGATGAAGATGGTAATTTGGCTTACTTGAGCACCAAAGGGACTTTCCGCCACGGTGAAAACGTTGTGCCTGAGTACCGTTGGTTTGATGGTGTTAGCCGCTATGTGTTGCGTGAAGAGCAGATTGATGCAACCCAAGCACCATTGGATCTAAACCAAATTAATGGCAGTCACGCCAACCCTGATTCGCGCATCTGGCCATTTAAAATAATGGCAGGTAAGCAGCCCTACGATACAGTGCACAAGCATTTGCTAGTCAACCATGTCTACAGTCCCGATGATGATACCGCGCTGTGGACTAACTTTGACTGGGCTAAATCACTACAGGCGGGTACTGATTATGCTGGGCAAGAGTACAGCGGTGAGTTCGATTTTGTTGAAACCCGCATGCATTGGCCAATTGCCCATATGGTCGCGCCAGCTGCAGATGCTTTGGCCTGTGGCTCCTGCCATGCCCGTGACGGCCGCTTAGCGGCCTTAACTGATTTCTATATGCCAGGCCGCGATCGCAATATTTGGCTGGACCGTGCTGGTTGGGCGATTGTTCTGTTAACCCTGCTGGGTGTTTTGGCCCACACTGCCGGTCGCATCATCGCTAGCCGTAGGAGAAAAAATTAATGAAACGGACTATGATTTTTAAACGCTTTGAACGTTTCTGGCACTGGAGCCAAGCAGCATTAATTTTCTTTTTAATGTTCACCGGCTTTGAAATTCACGGCAGTTACCATGTGCTGGGCTTTGGCAAAGCAGCGCAACTGCATGAGTATGCCGCTTACGCTTTGATGGGTTTATGGGTGCTAGCCATTTTCTGGCACCTCACCACCGGCGAATGGAAACAGTATATTCCCACCACTGATAAGCTCGGCGCGGTGGTGCATTACTACTTAGTTGGCACCTTTACCGGTGCTGAGCACCCCTATCGCGCGACCACCCAAGCCAAGCATAATCCGCTGCAACGCTTAGCTTACCTAGGCTTTAAGTTGATTATTTCTCCGGCAATTTGGATCTCCGGCTTGCTCTACCTGTTCTACAGTGACTGGGCAAACTTAGGCTGGCCAATCAATCTTGAAGAGGTGGCTTTAGTCCATACTGCTGCAGCTTTCGCCATGCTGATTTTTATTATTGCCCACGTATATATGACCACCCTCGGTAAAACCATCTTTAGCATGATCAAACCGATGATCACCGGCTACGAAGATATGCCCGCTGAGAAAGCCGACAAAAACAAACCCTAGACCGACCATTTATAAGCGGTAATAACCACTGCAAAATACCCTGGTCGGCCTGCAAAGGTCGACCTGCAAAAACTCTACCAGCCACACCTTGACCTTCACCTCGTGGTAAGCTTTATCCTGCAAGCTGACTTAAATAGCGGTGGGTGATGATTATGGCGACCTTACAGACTCTACAAATTCCTGTACGGGGCATGACCTGTGCTGGATGTGCCGGACGTGTTGAGCGCGGGCTGTTAAAAGTGCCCGGTGTTGAGCAAGCAGTGATCAATTTAGTCACCAATGAAGCCATTGTGCATCTCAACCAGCCGGTGGCGTTAACAGACTTAGTTGCAGCAGTGGAAGCCAGCGGCTACCAAGTTCCCCTACATGGTTTTGATTTCGCCGTTAGCGGCATGAACTGTGGCTCCTGTGTGGCGCGTATTGAAAAAGCCCTCGCGCAAAGCCCCATTGCCATCAGTTACCAAGTCAATCTGTCCACCAAGCAAGCCCATGTACAACTACTGGCCGGTGAAGACCCAGAGCTGATCAGTCAGTGGCTCACCGAGCACAACTACCCAGCCCAAGTGCTGGCAGACAATCAGCGTAAAGCCGATGACCTCAATACCCGCCAAGAAGCTGAACAGAGCAAACTGAAAAAGCAACTGAAGTACGCCTTCTTATTTGCCACACCGCTGTTTATTTTAGAAATGGGCGCGCATTTTATCCCGCCGTTTCATGATTTTTTACAACGCACCTTTAACACCCAGCACCTGTGGTATGTGCAAGCGATTTTGGCCGCGCTGGTGCTATTTGGCCCCGGCCGCGAAATTTTGATTATGGGCTGGCACGGTTTACGCCGCTTGGCTCCTGATATGAACTCACTGGTAGCACTGGGTACGCTGGCGGCTTTTGGCTACTCGATGATTGCCACCTTTGTACCGCAAATCCTCCCAGCACAAACAGTTAACGTCTACTTTGAAGCCTCGGCGGTGATTATTGCGCTGATATTGCTCGGCCGTTATTTAGAAGCCCGCGCCAAAGGCAATGCCTCGGATGCGATTAAACGCTTAATTAACTTGCAGCCCCGTGAAGCGCGGGTGCTGGTGGATGGCAAAAGTATTGATAAGCCGGTGGCAGAAATCCGCCCTGGTGAAATCTTAGAAATCCGCCCCGGTGAACGCATTGCTCTGGATGGCGTGGTGGTTTCAGGTAACAGCTTTGTTGATGAGTCGATGCTCACCGGTGAACCTGTGCCCGTGGAAAAAACTACCGAAACCAAGGTAATTGGCGGTACGGTCAACCAAGCCGGTAGCTTGCAAGTGCAAGTCGAACAAGTGGGTGCCAATACCGTACTGGCGCATATTATTCGTTTGGTGGAGCAAGCCCAAGGCAGCAAATTACCGATCCAAGGTTTAGTCGATCGCATCACTTTGTGGTTTGTCCCAGCGGTGATGCTGGCAGCCTTACTGACGTTTATTGTTTGGATGATTTTTGCACCTGCACCGGCGCTGAGTTTGGCCTTAGTCAATGCGGTGGCCGTATTAATTATCGCCTGTCCGTGCGCCATGGGCCTGGCCACCCCCACCTCAATTATGGTGGGTACCGGCCGGGCTGCGCAGCTGGGGATTTTGTTCCGCCAAGGCCAAGCCTTGCAGGAGTTAAAAGACGTTAAGGTTATCGCGGTGGATAAAACCGGTACGTTAACCGAAGGAAAGCCGCAGCTAACTGACTTTACGGTGACTGACGGCCAGCAAGAAGATGCAGTGCTCGCAGTGGTAGCCGCCGTTGAACAGCAATCTGAACACCCCATTGCACTGGCTATCGTGCAAGCCGCTGAACAACGTGAACTGCAGATTCCAGCCATCAGTGAGTTTCAGTCCATTACCGGCATGGGGGTGCAAGCCACAGTGGATGGCAAGCTGGTGCAGATTGGTGCAGACCGTTTTATGGACAGTTTAGGCTGTAGCGTTGCTGAGTTCTCCGCGCAAGCCCAACAGTTGGGTGAACAAGGTAAGTCCCCTATGTATGCGGCCATTGATGGTCAGCTTGCGGTAATGATGGCAGTCAGTGACCCGATTAAATCCAGCAGTAAAGCTGCCATTGACCATCTGCACCAGCAAGGCCTACAAGTAGCCATGATTACCGGTGACAACCAACACACTGCTAATGCCATTGCTAAGCAGTTAGGCATTGACCATGTGGTGGCGCAAGTGCTGCCGGAAGCCAAAGTTGAAGCAGTCAAAGCACTGCAAGAACAATACGGCAAAGTGGCCTATGTGGGTGATGGCATTAATGATGCGCCAGCACTGGCCGCCGCCGAAGTAGGCATTGCCATTGGGACAGGTACTGATATTGCTATCGACGCCGCGGATGTGGTGCTGATGTCAGGGCACTTAACCGGGGTGATCAATGCGCTGGCCTTATCCAAAGCCACCTTGCGCAATATCAGCCAAAACTTGTTCTGGGCCTTTGCGTATAATATTGCTTTAATTCCAGTGGCAGCTGGGATTCTCTATCCCTTTAATGGCACCCTGCTCTCGCCGGTTTTGGCCGCTACTGCCATGGCTCTGTCCAGCGTATTTGTGGTGACCAACGCCTTGCGCTTGCGCAGCTTTAAAGCACCTTTAGAGGCCATATAATGATGAACATCGGTGAGGCTGCAGCAGCCTCTGGCATCAGCCGTAAAATGATTCGTTATTACGAAGAAACCGGCTTACTGGCGCCAGCCCCACGCAGTAACGCGGGTTACCGTCTATACAATGACAACTGTGTGCAACAATTGAGCTTTATTAAGCGTGCGCGGGATTTGGGCTTTTCTCTGGAGCGAATTAAAACCCTATTGGATCTGTGGCAAAATACTGATCGGCAGAGCGCTGATGTTAAAGCCCTCGCGCAGCAATATATGGCCGAATTGGACCAAGATATTAGCCACCTACAAAGTATGCGTCAGCAACTTGCAGAGCTGGTTAATCAGTGCCACGGTGATGCCCAGTCTGCCTGCTCCATCCTTGATGGTTTAGCGCAAACAGATAGCACAGCACTCGCGAGTAAAGCTTAAATGCAGCATTGCTCAAAGCAGAGCTATGCGCACCTCTACGCAGTGCTTTTGGCGCTATGTTTAGTTTTGGCCGCACTGCAGTCGGCTTTTGCACATCACTCTTCTACTCCAGCACCCAGCGCCATGCAGGCAGATATACACAGCCAGCATGGGGACAACTCGCAGACCACAGTGAGCTGTGACACGGATTGCGCTGGGACTGTGCATCACTGCTGTTTGTATGCACTGTGCGCCAGTCAGCCGCTAATGTTTCCAAGTCCAAGCGTCGCACAGCACAGCTTGCTGCCGTCTTTGTTCAGTTCCAGAGCAATCGCTCCGCTGACGAAACCACCTAAGAGCACTTCGAGTTGATTAATTTAGCCTTTTTTTAATTTCGGAGTACCAGCATGAAAAACTTATTCAGCCGCGCCATCGCTGTCAGCGCATTGAGCTTATTGACCAGTCAAGTATTTGCCGCACCTTTGGCTGCCACCTTACATAAAGACCCCAACTGCGGTTGCTGCGTGGAGTATGCCCACTACTTGGAAGAGAACGGTTTTAAGGTGGACATGATTGATCACGCCAACATCAATCAAGTCAAACAACGCTTAGGCACCGACCAAGCCGCCAGTTGCCATACAGTAGAAATTGCAGGCTATGTGGTGGAAGGTCACGTGCCGGTCGCCGCCATTGATAAATTACTGGCCGAGCAGCCGGATATCAAAGGCCTTGCCCTGCCCGGTATGCCGTATAACTCACCGGGTATGGGCCCTGAGAAAAAAGGCAGCTTGCAAGTACTGGAGTTGGATAACCAAGGCAAACCAACTGGGGTGTATATCACCCTGTAACAGCTGCGCAGCATGGCCCTGTGTGTCGTCTATGGATGGGCGACACACAGACGGGCAAAGCCCATTGATAAGCTAAAAAGTTACTTACGATGCAGCACCCGACAGCAAAGACTCAAGCCGCTGCAGCGTATTAAAAAATTCCGGCATCAAGACCAGCGGCCATGCCCATACCCAGCTCTTCGCACTGCTCTATAAAAGTCTCATCCCAAGCCCCTTTACACAGCAGCGGCTCTTGCACTTGCTGCCAGCGCAAGCCAGTCAAAATAGTTTTAAGTGCACGTAAAGTACCAGTGCCATCATGGCCAGCACGCACCACTAGGGCGCAAGCCAGACCTTGCTTTTCTTCTAATACCGGATAGTAAGTACGATCAAAGAAATCCTTCAGCGCCCCACTCATATAGGCCAGATTTTCTGGAGTCATTAGAATAATTGCATCCGCAGCTAGCACCTCATCAGCGCCTGCCTCTAGAGGCTTAACCACACGCACCTCGACATGCTCAATATCTTCATGCTGCGCACCACGCACAATGGCGTCTAACATACGCTGCAAGTTCGGCGATGGCGCATGGGCCACGATTAATAATTGTTTGGCGGCTAACTGGGTCATAGCATTCTCCTTGAGCAAGCACTGCTAATGGACGGTCAATTCACTATACCTGATTAATCTGCGGTAATTTTGCGCGACAGAAGAACCGCTCTCAGCACCGTTCAGCGCTAAAAAACCTATAACGCCTAAGACCAAAACCTCAGTAGCTTTCTAAACAAAGGTTACCGCTCGCATGACAAGGAGCGGCGTGACAATGCCTCGCCAATTAAGGCACACAGTCAATCAACTTACTGCACTGTGTGAGCAATGACGCTTGATCGATCCTCAGCATTCACACAAACTACAATCTCCTTAACACCCCTTGCCGCGCTCTTGCTAGACTAGAGTCATTACCACGCCACTTCTGTCAAAAAGGATCAAGACTATGCGTACTACTTTAAAACGCTTAACCCTAGCCAGTGTTTTAATCAGCTGCCCACTGCTGAGCTTTGCTGAAGAGCCAGTAACTGGCGAGCCCGATGTCACCATTGTGCAAAAAGGTGATAGAACCGTTGAGGAATACCGTTTGAATGGCTTTCTATATGCAGTAAAAGTCACGCCCAAAGTCGGCAAGCCTTACTTTTTAGTACGGGCTGATGGCAGTGATGGCAACTTCATCCGTGCTGACAAACCAGAAATGCGCATCCCCTCATGGGAAATTTTCAGCTGGTAAAACACCACGCATAAAAAAGGGCAGCCCTGACGATCAGTGCTGCCCTTTTTATTACTGCATTGTCATACTCAGCAGCGCAAGGGTGCAATGCAACCACCCTTGCCAGCTCAACGCTGAGCCAACCTAGCGCTCAGCCCAAAGCTTATAGCGGCTTACCTAATATCTCGGCAGCAGGTGCTGGCGACAGTCCATCTTTATCACCAATTTCACCTTGTCCAACCAAGTCATCATCATGCTCTTCCATTTTCCATGGCAAGATGCCCGGTGAGATATGCAAGAAGTGCAGGTACTTTTCAAACTGGTCAAGAATATCAGTAATAATATCTTGCTCATCGTAACCGTACACATCATAAGCCTGACCACCACGGCGTAAAAACACCTCGGCACGGTAGTAATGCTCATCATCGTTATTGCCAGTGGTCTCAGGGAAAGTGAAGTCAGGCATGGCATAGGAGCGCAGGCGCACTTCATAAACGAACTCCAACTTACCCTCTTGAAACACTTGGAATTGAGCACGCAAGTTCTGCTCATCAAAACTCACCTCAGCAACCCAGCCTTTTTCCTCCAGCTCCTGCTCCACTTTTTCCATGCCATGGATACAGGTTGTACGGATAAAGCTTTCCACTGCATCACGGTCAGGGAAATCCACCAAGTTAGCCAAGCGCTTCTTCCAAAAACCAGGACCCGACTTATAGCCGCCCGGTGTGGACTGCATATGCTGGCTCAAGCTCACTTCTTGGTGCCCCTCAATAATCAAGGCCCGCCACATGCCCACCACAGCAATGAGCATAATAATTGCAAAGGGTAAGGCGCTCACGATACTGGCGGTTTGCAACGCACCTAAGCCACCGGCCAACAGCAATACTGCGGCTACTATCCCTTGCATTGAGGCCCAGAACACCCGCTGCCAAACCGGCGTATGCAGCACACCACCGGAGGCCAGTGAATCAATTACGATGGAACCTGAGTCGGATGAAGTAACAAAGAAGGTGATGATCAGCAATACCGTCATAAACGAGACAAACGAACTGAACGGTAAGTGCTCCAGCAGCTTAAATAAAGCAACCGCATGATCCGCCTGGACTTGCTCAATCAACTCGGTGTAACCATCCACCATAATCAGGTGCAATGCTGTATCGCCAAACACGGAGAACCATAAGAAGGTAAAGATAGTCGGCACCAGCATGACACCCACCACAAACTGACGGATAGTCCGGCCACGGCTGATTTTGGCAATAAATAAGCCAACAAAAGGCGCCCAAGCGATAGTCCAGCCGAAGATAAATAGCGTCCAGTTACTAATCCAATCACTGCCTGAGTACGCCTGCAGGCTGAAGGTACGTTCAACAATATTACTCAAATAGCTACCGGTATTTTCCATAAAGGTATTGAGAATAAAGATTGTCGGCCCAACCGCAAAAACAAAGACCATTAACGATACCGCCAAGGCAATGTTGAGCATGGATAAACGCTTTACGCCTTTGTCCATACCGGCCACCACCGACAAAGTGGCCAAGCCAGTAATCGCCACAATGGCAATAATTTGTACAGTGGTACTGACCGGGATCGAGGGCCACAAGTAGTTAAGGCCGGCGTTAATCTGTGCTACGGACAAGCCCAAGGAGGTCGCAATCCCAAACATGGTGCCTAAGATGGCGAAGGTATCTACGGTGTGACCAATGGGGCCGTGGATTTTTTCCCCAATCAGGGGATACAAAGTCGAGCGCATGGAAAGCGGTAAACCATGGCGAAACGCAAAATACGCCAAGGTTAAGCCCACTAAACCGTAGATCGCCCAAATATGGAAACCCCAGTGGAAAAAGGATATCTGCATCGCTTGCTTAGCAGCATCAATGGTTAATGCTGAACCGGTTGGCGGTGATGCGTAGTGCAAGACCGGGTCAGCGACGCCGAAAAACAGCAAAGCGATACCGTAGCCCGCGGAGAAAAGCATGGCGAACCAAGCTAAGAAGCTATATTCAGGCTCAGCATGGTCCGGCCCCAGTTTAATATTGCCCCAACTACTAAACGCCACTGAGACAATAAAAACTAAAAAAATTGCCACAGCCAGCATGTAGAACCAACCAAAGGTGGTGGTGACATAAGCTAAAACATCGGAAAATAAAGCCCCAGCTCTATCTGGGTTACTCATGGTGCCAATCACCATCAGTGCGATAACCAGTACCGCTGGGATAAATACCGGCATCAGCACGGTAGAGGTTCGAGACGACTTATCTGTGGTCGTTTTATCTGAGGTCATAGCAAAAGCTCCTGCATGCTTGCTCAATTTAGGCGCCAATCGTAGTCAGCTTGAAACGCATTTACCGTTAATTACAGGCAGAAAACCCTGCAATTAATAGCGCACACGCACTTACAAAACCGCCTACCTTCGCACAGTAAAAATAGCCGTGCAATGCAACTTGGCTTTAAATCCTCAAATAAACGGCAAAAATCGGCAATTATACCGATAACAACAGACAGGCATCTTGCACCTCAGCACTCAAAGTATTGCGGTAAACAATCCAGACTTTGGGCTGCTTATACGCAGTCTTGGCTAGGTTACGATGAGCAACTAATGGGCAGGTGCTTACCCCATTGCGGCGGACGCTGGGCATAGATTTCACAGTCTGGCTGCTCAGTAAAAGGATCGCTAAGCACCTGATGCAGTTTATGCAACAAGCCGTAATTGCCATCTTCTGCCTCATCAATGGCCAACTGAATCAAATAGTTGCGCAGCATATACAGTGGATTCACTGCATGCATCTGGGTGCGGCGCTGTGCTTGACTGCGGGTGTCTGTACTGCAGCGCAGCAAAAACTCATCCACCCACTCAGCAAAAGCGGCTTGATTGGCAAACTCAGAGCGCATCGTGGCCAACGCCGCAGCTGCAGGCTGCTCACCTAAGCGGCGGAAGAACAATGTGTAATCCACAGCACTGTGATCCATCTGTACTAAGAGCTTGTCAATCAACAACGCATCACCTGCATCTGCACCAAGCAAGCCTAAGCGGGCGCGCATGGCAGTTAAATAAGCCTGTTGCTGTATGTCAGCATAGCCATCAAGAATTTCTTGTAAGCGCTCAATGGCGACATAACGGGTTAGGGTTTCGGCAAAAGCCGTGAGGTTCCAATAACCGATACTGACCTGCTGATTAAAGGCATAACGGCCATGGTGATCAGAATGATTACAAATATGCGCCTGTTGAAAATCATCCAAAAAAGCATAGGGGCCAAAATCAAAGGTCAAACCTAAAATCGACATATTGTCAGTGTTGAGCACGCCATGGCAAAAACCATAAGCTTGCCACTGCGCAATGGTGTGCGCCGTACGTTTAACCACTGCTTGCAACAATGCAGCCAGTGGCTCAGCAGCAGTTAAACACTCAGGGTATAAGTCCTTCAGCACGTGCTCGTGTAACTGTTCTAGCTCGGCGTACTGTTTGTTGTAATAAAAATACTCAAAATGCCCAAAACGAATATGACTGGGAGCCAAGCGAATTAACATCGCTGCGGTTTCTCGATGCTCACGCCACACGGTTGTATCAGAGTCAGTCACACAGAGTGCTCGCGAAGTGGCAATACCCAGCGTGTGTAAATACTCACTGGCTAAAAACTCACGGATGCTACTGCGCAATACTGCGCGGCCATCGCCACTGCGAGAAAAGGGCGTCAGACCTGCCCCTTTTAGATGCACATCCCAATACTCACCAGCGTTATTGAGTACCTCAGCCAGCAACAGTCCACGACCATCACCTAAACGCGGGGTATAGCCGCCAAATTGGTGTCCAGCATAAACCATGGCCCGCGGCGTCACCTCTGGCCAATGCCAAGCACCGCTGGCCAGTTGCAATAAGCGTGGATCACTTGCGGTTTCTGCCGGCAAATCCAGCAACGCTAAAGCGTCAGTACTGCAAATCACCATCTTCGCCTGCTCCACAGCAGTGGGTTCAACAGCGGCAGAAAATGCATCACCTAAGCGCGCAAAACGCCCAGCAAATTCGAGGGTGTCTAGGCTTTTCATGGGATAGGCACTCCGGCACGGCACAGCGACTAAACTGACGGTGCTTGATTAGTAGTAAGCGGGTTGCGCGTGGTCTGCAGTAACTGTCGCTCATCACCCTGACGGTTTTTCAGGGTGACATCCAGCTGGTTAAAGGCCATATCAATGTCGTGCTCTCGGAAACTAAACACAATGCGCTGCAATACCTCATCAATCGACGGATTGCGATCGGACAGCTCACTCACATGGTAACGCAACTCATGCTCAAAAATGCTCGGTGTCACTTGTAAAAATAACACTAAAGGCTCTGGATCACGCATCACCCGTGGGTTTTCTTGCATGGCTTGAATCATCAGCTTGCGCGCTAAATCCATATCGGCGTCATAGGCAATACCAATTTTAATCACCACACGCGTTACCGTATCACTTAACGACCAGTTCACTAACTGATCGGTAACAAACACCTTATTGGGTACAATTATTTCTTTGCGGTCAAAGTCAGTAATGGTGGTGGCACGAATGCGAATACGGCTAACCGTGCCAGATAAATTGCCAATAGTCACCACATCACCAATGCGCACAGGCCGCTCAAACAAGATAATTAAGCCGGAAACAAAGTTGGCGAATATTTCTTGTAAGCCAAAACCTAAACCCACAGATAATGCCGCGACCAGCCACTGCAGCTTATCCCAACTCACCCCTAAGACCGATAAGGTCGCAACAAAACCTGTGGCAGAAATCGTATACGACAGCAAAGTTGTGGTCGCATACGCTGTGCCTTGCGCCAGTTTGAGGCGAGATAAAAACAACACCTCCAGCAAACCCGGTAAGTTACGCGCCAGCATAATGGCGATAACAATAATAGCGCCAGCATCCAGCACGTCACGCAGACTAATGGGCACGATAGCACCCACACTGCTGATATTTTCATACAGCGTGACATTGTCTAAGTATGTAAATAAAGACAATAAGTCTGACCAAACCCAATACAAACTGACGACAAACACACCCAATAACACCAAGCGTGCTAAACGCAGAGATTGGTCATTGATCTGTGAAATATCCAACAGCATATCGTCGGTGGCAACCTCACCTTCCACGCCATCTTTAGGTTGATTCTGTCGAGCATCTTGCGCGCGCTGCCAAGCTAAACGGCGTGCCGCCAAAGCCAAACCGCGAACAACCATAGCCTCAAGCAAAATCCAAATCAGCACCAAAGATAACGTATTGATTAGGCGCTCACTGAGCTTCAGTGCGGTGTAGTAATAGCCAGAAACCAAAGCCACAGTAAAGAGGAAAGGCAGCAGTACCACCACCAAACCAATTAAACGGCGCAATAGTGAGGTGCTTTCAAAGCTATAACGATGAAAAACCAAACGCGCCATCAGCCAAGTCAGTGACAACAGGCAGCCCATCAATAAGATAATGCCGACCACATCCTCACTTAAAGCCGCTGGCTGCCCTTGGGCAACAGTCACCACTGCACTCAGTAATAAGGCCGTTAAACCCAGCGCACGGATCTTGGGCTGTAAAAAAGCCACCTGCGCCCGTGGCCAGCGAAAATGCATGATCGCCATCCCGTTAGGCGCTAAAATTCGATACATGCAATAAAATACCAACCAAACCTGCGCCATAGCTAACAAGGCATCGCCAATTTCTAAGACGCTGCCTTGGCCACCCACCGATAAGGCCAAACCAAAGCTGGCCAACGCCAACGCACCTGGCGCGGCTAACAGCAGATTTAAAAACAGCGCCCGTGGCGTGTGCATCTGACTGTCTTTGCGAAAGTGACCAATATCTGCATGCAAATCACGCAACGCTTGGATGATTTTTGGCCGCTTCCAGAGCATCACAAACATAAAGACAAATAACGGTGTAAACCACCAAATACGCTTGACCAAGGACTGCCAAACCAGACTTGTCTCATTCCCCCAAAGCACCGAAGTAAACTGATACTTAAGCCGATCTGGTGCAGCTTTGATCCAGTCCCAGTCCAAAGGTTTATTACTGGGTATCCAGAACATTTGCTCATCAAGGGTGGTGCGCAGCGCTGCCGTCATACTTTGCAGTTGTTTTTGATTGAGCTGCAGAGTAATCGACTCACTTAAATAAGCATTGAGCTCGCGGTTTAAGCGATCCAGTAAATCCGCCCGTGAACGGACTAAATCCAGCAAGCTGGAGCGTAATGCAATTTGCTCATCACTGGACGGGGTATCTCTTAACACCCGCTCCACGTACTCATCCGAGCGGCTGACGGTATCGCGCAATTGGCGTAACTCAAATTGATACAAGCGCGTATCAGCTATTTGATCGGCCAAACTGCGGTCAAAGCTCAATTGCGGCAAGGCTTGCTTTTGCTCATATAGGATTTTCGCCAAGAGCAAACTGCCCTGTAACACGCTGATTTGCTCTTCCAAGGCTTGATCAGTTTGCTGCACGCTATCGAGCTGCTGGCGAACCAGCAAGTTGCGTTGAGTCAGCTGATTACGACGCTCGGTAATCGTTAGTAGGTAATCGGATAGTTTTAAATTTAAGTTACTTTCACGCAACAATAAGCTGTCAGTCCCAGCTTTACTCACCTCCAAGGACAGCTCTGCAACAGTTTTTTCAGAATCCGCTTGGCGCTTTTGATTCAACAAAGACTGCAAGGCGAGGATGTCTTGTTCCTGACGATTGACTTGGCTGAGCAATAGATCACGGCGACTGCTGCCCAGTTCCTGCAACACGCTATTGCCCGATAACTCAGCACGGCGTAAGTTGCTTTTACTTTCTAAGGCCAAGAGCTCGGCTTTCAGCGCGTAGTTCTTTTCACTACTGGACAGTTTGCTATCGTCTTTAACCGTTTTCAGTAAGTTATTAATTTCTTGAATGCGAGTTTGGTTGCTACTGATTTCTGCTTGGGCACGCTCAGGACGGGTTTGCGCGGTGACAATTAAAGCATTGGCATCATTTAAGTCTTTTTGTAACTCGCGAAGTTTGAGGTTGTGCTCAGCCAGCAAGTCTTCCAGCTCTTTAACTGAAGCCTTGGCCAGATGTTGGCTCGGATCAGCTTGAGTTGACGCCAGTAGGCGCTGCAAATCGTTCTGCGCTGCGCTAATCTGTTGCGGCGCAGCAGCCAGCTGCTCTTGGAGTTTTTTCTGCGCTTGCTCAGTGCGCTCAACAATGTCGAGCCAAGCCAAAGTCTGCTCCAAGGCTTGCTGTACTGCTTGCTGTTCAGCTTCTGGTAGCTTGCGAGTGGGCAAGTCAGTTAGGGCTTGGCGCACATCCTGAGGATTGAGTGCGATACTATTGGCGCTCACTGGGAAACCGACAAGGCAAGCGATTAACAGCAACAACACTCTAAACTTCATAAGCCAGCAACCTTTTTAAGTAGCAATAAGTCCTAAATGACCCGCAATGTCGTTTGATCAGACGTGCATATTTTAAAACAACGGTAACTCGGGACGTTTTCCTTCGGGAAATTTCAAACCAACTTTACTGACTTTATGGCCGTCCATTAATGCCACTGTCCAAGTCAATCCTTGCCACTCCAGATGGTCACCCAAGACTGCTTCACCGGCCACAGCATTCGTCATAAATTCGGCGAGGGTCATTTTCGGATCTAAATCATCCAGTTTTAAACCGTACACATCAGCCACAGCGCCCAGTTGCGCATCCCCCTCCAGCACAAAGTCACCAAAGAAGCGCATATCTAAACCTCGTTGCGGCGCTTTGCTGAATAAGCGTCCCAGTGCCGGCAGATCATCTTCACAGCCAATGACACATAGAAAGTCATCCGCTTCTAGGCGCGTACTGCCGCTGGGGTGCAACAATTGATTATTACGAAACAATGCCGCAATTCGAGTCCCGGCAGGCATGTTAAGTTCACGCAACTGCGCGCCAATACACCATTTTTGACTGCTTAAACTATAAACAAATAGCTCCCAATGACTGGTGGGATGCATTTCCAAACCTACCCGTGAAATGGGCGCGGGCGCTGGTGGTAAGTCCACTTTAGCTTTACGGGCCGCCCAAGACAAAGTTGAGCCTTGCAGTAATAACGACACCAAAACAATAAAGAAAGCCACGTTAAAAAACAGTTGCGCATTCGGCAGGCCGGCAACCAGCGGGAATACCGCCAAGACCACAGGTACGGCACCACGCAAGCCAATCCAGGAAATAAACATGCGTTCGCGCAGGCTAAAACCACGGAACGGCAACAAGCCAAGAAAAACCGATAAGGGACGAGCAAACAAGATCATCCAAAGTGAAAGCAATAAAGCCGGCACGGCAATGGGTAAAAGCTCGTGAGGCGTTAGCAACAAGCCTAAAACCAAGAACATGCCAATCTGGCTGAGCCAAGCCAAGCCATCAAACATATGCAAAATACTGTGACGACTACGGATTGGGCTATTACCCAGCACCATACCGCACACATAGACCGCTAAAATACCACTGCCGCCTACTTCGCCAGAAAAAGCGTAGATCATAATACTGCCGCTAACAGCTAAAAGCGGATAGAGCCCACCCTCAACTTGAATGCGATTGATGACCTGTAATAAGAACCAACCACCACCCAAACCTAACACTATGCCCAAACCAAACTGGCGAGCTAAACTGCTAAAGAACTCTAAGCTAAAGCTGGTTTCTCCGGCCACCAACATGGCAATTAAAGTGACCGTGAGGAACATCGCCATAGGGTCATTACTGCCAGACTCAATTTCGAGGGTAGAGCCAACCCGTTCGTTGAGCCCTTTACCATTGAGCAGGTTAAAGACCGCAGCCGCATCAGTGGAGCCAACAATGGCACCAATCAATAAGCCTTCTAAGAGCGTGAGATTAAACAGCCAAGCGGCAGCTACACCGGTTAAAGCAGCGGTGAGCAATACGCCAAAGGTGGCCAAAGATAAGGCTGGCCAAAGCGCTACGCGGAAGGTTGCGACCCGTGTGCGCATTCCGCCATCGAGCAAAATTACCGCAAGGGCAAGGTTACTGACGAGGTAAGTCAGGGTGTAGTCATCGTAAGCAATACCACCGACGCCATCGGTGCCGGCCACCATACCCACACCCATGAAAATAACCAAAATGGGAATGCCGATGCGTGATGAGATGGCGCTGACCAGAATACTGATAACAACTAATAAACCACCAACAAAAAATATACTATTGGTTGCTACAGAATCCACAAGCGCCTCTCCTTTATAATCACAAAGCTATTCCACATCTTTTTTATTCTAACCTGTAGATGGCTATTAATTTGAAAAATCTTATATTTGTTTACGGCTAGTCGTTAAAGATTCACATTTTCGGCAAAATACTCAGCAAGTCAGCGTTTTTTCTCATTTTTATGGTCATTTTCTCAGCGAGGTTGTCATGCCCAGCACATCGAGCCACAGTGCCTGCCAACATCTGGCGCAGGTTTTCGCCAGTGATATTCCCTTAACTTCAGCACTAGCTATTGAGGTGCGCGACTGGCAAAACCATTGCTTGCAGTTGCATTTGCCTCTACCAGAAAACCGTAACCATCAAGAGTCTATGTTTGGCGGTAGTTTGTACTGTGCTGGTGTCTTAGCCAGTTGGGGCTGGTTGCACTTACGTTTACGTGAGATGGGTATAAATACCACACATATCGTTGTACAGGCAGGGCAAATTGATTATCCGTTGCCGGTTTTAGCTGATGCCAAGGTTATCTGCTCTGCGCCAGATGAAGCTATTTGGACGCGCTTTATTAAGATGTACCAACGCCACGGTAAGGCACGTATTCGCTTAGACAGTCGCATTTTAACCCACGACGGCCAAGATGGCGCTTGCTTTACTGGGCAATTTGTCTTGCATAGCTAAATATTTAAACTTCAGCTTTATATTTAAACGCCAGCTTGTAGGTATTTTTATAGCGAGGCGCTGCGAGCCGGGAGCGCGGGCCGCTGACCCGCAATTGCAAACGCAAACGCCACAACCATGCAACCCATGCCGCATATTACGAACAATTCCAATATTGACTACCGCTTTTATGCGGACGAGCCGCCCGTGCTCCCAAAGACTCCTGACGATTGTTGCCTACGTGAAGGGTAAAGCCGCTAAACTTCAGCTTTGATTTTTAAACTTCAGGTTGTATTCATTGTGGATGTAATAATTATTGGTGCCGGTGCTGCTGGATTAATGTGCGCGTTAACTGCCGCGCAGCGTGGTCGTAAAGTTTTAGTAATTGATCATGCCAATAAAGCTGGCAAAAAAATCCTCATGTCGGGTGGTGGGCGCTGCAACTTCACCAACATGTACACCGAGCCGGATAATTTTCTCTCCAACAACCCTCATTTTTGCAAATCAGCACTGGCCCGTTATACCCAGTGGGACTTTCTCGAAATGGTCCAGCGCCACCAAGTGCCGTATCACGAGAAAAAACTTGGCCAACTTTTTTGCGATAACAAAGCCAGTGACATCCTCGAGATGCTACTGAAAGAATGCGCAGATGCCGGTGCCACCATCCAACTCAACACCCCAGTCACTCATATTCAAGCTAAAAACAGCGGCTTCACTCTGCAGTGCAACAAAAAAACCTTGCACTGCCAATCCTTAGTCATTGCCAGCGGTGGCTTATCCATTCCAACTTTGGGCGCGACGGGCTTTGGCTATCAAGTCGCGGAACAGTTTGGCCATACTATTCTGCCCACCCGCGCCGGCTTAGTGCCCTTCACCATCACTGATCCACAACTCAAAGAACTTTGCAGCGCCTTATCTGGCACCTCCATTGCTGATTGCGTAGTGCAATGCAACGGCCAAAGCTTTAAAGAAGACCTGCTGTTTACTCATCGCGGCCTTAGTGGCCCAGTGATTTTACAGATTTCCTCTTATTGGCAACCGGGCGACAGTATAGCGATTGATTTACTCAGCGACCGTGATGCCAGCGCTTGGCTGTTAGAGCAACAAGCACAGCACCCCAATACGGAACTGAAAACCCTACTGAGCGAGTGCTTCACCCGCAAAATGGCGCAACTCCTCTGCGAGCACTGGTTTAGCAGCACACCACTTAAGCAATACAACGCCAAGCAGCTCAGCGCGATTGCTGAGAAATTGAACAATTGGCAGCTAACCCCTTCAGGCACCGAAGGCTATCGCACCGCAGAAGTCACTTTGGGTGGGGTTGATACCCAAGAAGTCTCGTCCAAAACCATGCAGTCGCAAAAACAAGAGAACCTTTACTTTATCGGCGAAGTACTCGATGTTAGCGGCCATTTAGGCGGCTTTAACTTCCAGTGGGCCTGGGCCAGTGGCCATGCCGCCGGCTCAGTAGTCTAGGCTATTGGCATCGCTTGGTGGCGTAGCTCGCTACTACTGGCGCGGCCCAAGCGCTTAAGAACAACACAGCCAACCAGCAGCACACAACCCAACTTCACGACAAACCCCTGTCGCCCATAAATGAACCACCTACGGATAGCTCCAGCAGGTGTAATTTGGGGTCAATCAAGACCGCGCGCAAAGTCCGACACATTTACTTGGTTATTAATTGCCCAGGGTACTACGCTGCTCAGTTAATGGCTGTTAGAATAGCTCAGTATTTTTATTTTCTTGAGTTTTACTATGTCGACCCCCTTTCGTCCTGAGCTGCTGTCACCCGCTGGCACCTTAAAAAACATGCGTTATGCTTTTGCCTATGGCGCTGATGCGGTCTATGCCGGACAGCCGCGCTATAGCTTACGCGTGCGTAATAACGAGTTTAACCACGCCAACCTAGCGCTGGGTATTAAAGAAGCACACGCCCAAGGCAAACAGTTTTATGTGGTGGTGAACATCTCACCGCACAACGCCAAACTAAAAACCTTTCTCAAAGACTTAGAGCCTGTGGTGGCCATGGGCCCTGATGCGCTGATTATGTCGGATCCCGGTCTAATCATGATGGTGCGTGAGCATTTCCCGCAGATGAACATTCACCTGTCGGTGCAAGCCAACGCAGTCAACTATGCCAGCGTAAAGTTTTGGCATAACCAAGGCTTAACCCGTGCCATCTTATCCCGCGAACTGTCATTGGATGAAATTGAACAAATTCGCCATGAAGTACCAGAAATGGAACTGGAAGTATTTGTGCATGGTGCGTTATGCATGGCCTACTCCGGTCGTTGCTTGCTGTCGGGCTACATCAATAAGCGCGACCCGAACCAAGGGACCTGCACCAACGCCTGCCGCTGGGAATACAAAACCCACGAAGGCAAAGAAAATGAACTGGGCGATATCGTGCATAAGTACGAGCCGATTGCTGCGGTGCAACAGGTCGATCCAGCGCTGATGCAAGCCGTTGAGCCGATCCTCGGGGTTGGTGCACCAACCGATGAAGTCTTCCTCTTAGAAGAAGCCGGACGTCCGGGTGAGTATATGTCCGTCTCTGAAGATGAGCACGGCACTTATATTATGAACTCGAAAGATTTACGTGCCGTACAACACGTCGAGCGCATGGTGCAGATGGGTTTACACTCATTGAAAATCGAAGGTCGCACCAAGTCCCATTACTATGTCGCGCGCACTGCTCAAGTCTACCGTAAAGCCATTGATGATGCGGTGGCTGGTCGTCCTTTTGATAAGTCGTTGATGGACACCTTGGAGTCTCTGGCGCACCGCGGTTATACCGAAGGCTTCTTACGTCGCCATGTGCACGATGAATACCAAAACTACGAGTACGGCTACTCCATCTCTGATCGTCAGCAGTTTGTTGGTGAAATGACCGGTGAGCGTCGCGGTGATTTAGCCGAAGTAATCGTCAAAAACCGTTTTGCGTTAGACGATTCCATTGAGCTTATGACGCCACAGGGCAATATGACCTTTGACCTCAAGCACATTGAAGATCAAAAAGGTAAAGGCCGCACTGATGCGCCCGGTGACGGCCATGTGCTGTATATTCCGATACCTGAGAACGTCAATCTAGAGCATGCACTACTGATGCGTAACCTCACCAGCGGCAACACCCGCGGCGCATAATCAAGCCTCCGGAAAACACTGAGTCTTACTTGTACAAATCAATTAAGACTCAGTTGCAGCGGCGGTGTGAGCCAGCAAGAACTCGGTAAACTGCTCAGCGGCAACCGGACGGCAAATGAGGTAGCCTTGCACTTCATCACATAAATTGGCGTGTAAGAAATCCATTTGCGCTTGAGTCTCCACCCCTTCAGCAACCACTAATAAGTTTAAGCCATGTGCCATCGCAATAATGGCGCGAGTAATGGCCGCATCCTCATGGTTTTCAGCCACATCGCGAATAAAGCTCTGATCAATTTTTACGCTATTGACGGGAAAACGCTTTAAATAACTCAGCGATGAGTAACCTGTACCAAAATCATCGATAGCCAGGTGCACACCCAACTCTCGCAACTGTTTAAAGGTAGCGATAATGCTTTCGGCGTTCTCTAGCATCTGGCTTTCAGTCAGCTCAAGCTCCAACAAATAAGCCGGTAAACCGGTTTTCTTCAGCACATCCTGCACTAAAGTAACCAAGTTACCTTGGCGCACATGGCTAACAGATAAGTTCACTGAAACGCGAATGGGCATACCTTGCTGTAGCCACAGTAACGCCTGCTCACAGGCCTGTTGCAGCATCATCTCACTGATCACACCAATAAGGCCGGTTTCTTCTGCTAATGGAATAAATTCACCTGGCGATACCAAGCCGCGCTGCGGATGATTCCAGCGCACCAGCGCTTCTGCCGAACGCACTACACCATCAGACAGCGTCAGCTTAGGCTGGTAGTAGGCTTGTAACTGCCCTTCCTCAATAGCTCGTCGCAATTGTTGCTCAAGCTGCAAGCGCTCTAAGGTGCTGGCTTGCAGTTGGTTATTATAAAACTGGAAAGTATCCCCACCCAAATGCTTCGCTTGCTGCATGGCCATATTGGCCTGACTAATCAGTGCTGCCGGTGTTCTAGCATTATCCGGTAACACACTGATACCCAAAGAGGCACTAATGATCAGCTCATTGCCCGCCACAGTAATGGGTTCTCGGATATTGGCCAAGATAGCCGCGGCCAGTTTTTTCAAGCTCGTAATAGATACACAGTCATCTAAAATCACTGCGAACTCATTACCACCGAGGCGTGCCACAGTATCAGCAGCGGGCAACTGCTCAGTTAAGCGCAAACTAATTGCCCGTAGCACTTGGTCGGCAATTTCAACACCCAAGCTATCATTCAGAACTTTAAAACGATCTAAATCAATATGCATTAAGGCCATGCAGCCATCATGTTTACGCGCGTGTTCTACTGCTTGTTGCAAGCGTTGTTGGAATAGGGTGCGATTGGATAACTCGGTTAATTCATCATACTGCGTCAAATAGCTTAAACGCTCTTCAGTCTGGCGCCGTTCAGTGAGGTCAGTGAAAAACCCTACAATATGCGTTGCCTTGCCATCGTCATCACGCACCATATGCGCTTGCAACCATTGCGGGTAAATTTCCCCGCTCTTGCGCACCCCCAAGGCCTCGCCTTGCCAAGAGCCATGTTCTTTTATAGCGGCACGAATCAATTGGTATTGCTCGCGTAACTCAGCATTGTGCTGATTGACTAAGCCGGCGTAGCCCACAACATCTTCGCGGCTATAGCCGGTCACGGCACTGTAAGCTTTATTAATCGCCAAGATAATGAACTGCGAATCCATCACCACGATACTTTCAGTGCCGGCATCAAACACTTTTGAGGCTAACCACAGCTCTTCGTCATGTTGCTTTTGGGCACTGATATCACGGCGTGTGCCCAGCATACGCAGGACATAACCCGTGGCATCGCGCTCAACTGCACGGCCACGGTCCTCAATCCAGACCCAGTGACCAGCGCTGTGTTTTACTCGGTATTCAACAATATAACTTTCGGTTTTCTGCTTCATATGCTCAAGCATAGCGGTGCGCAAGACCGGTAAATCATCGGGGTGCAATAAGGGCCGCAAGTCACTTAAGACGCCACGCACCTGCTCATGCTCCAAGCCAAAAATACTTTTAACTCGAGTGTGATGAATTTCATCTGTTGCTAAGTTCCAATCCCAAAGCGCTAACTGACTGGCATCTAAAGCCAGTTCTAATCGTTCTTGGATTTTCTCTAAAGCCAGCAAAGCTTCTTTAAGCTCCGTGGTCCGCTCCTGCACACTGTGCTCAAGCCCAGCCTGCACAGTAAGCAGCTGCTGTTCGGCAATTTGCTTGCCCGCAATCTCCTGCGTGAGCTCAAGATTTAAAGCCTCAGTTTTATATTGCGCGGCCTGCAAGGTGCAAATCAGCTCTTGGTTTTTCAAGCGTTGCTGAGTTGCTTGCAAGATCAGACGGTTCACTTGGAGCACTGCTGCAGTAATAGCTAGCAAGCACATGAGCACTAACATACCCAAGCTCTGCAACACTTCAGTGTCACCGCTTAAGTAAACCCAAGCAATGGGTAAAAAACCAAATAAGACGTACCAAACAAACAGCAAGAAACTCACCGCATAAGCGATGCTGGTTGAAGCAGCCACCAACGATAACAAACCTAGCAGCAATAACTGCAAGGTAAACTCTTCCCCAGGAATAAATAAAATAGCAAACGACGATAGCACTGCGCCGCAAGCACAAGCGCCAGCCAAGAGCAGATAACGCCAAATAGGTAAGATCTGCTGCTGCGCTGTAGCCCGCTCAAAAAAAGTAGCGGCCAACAAACGCGCTGCAGTTAAACTAGCGGTGACCAAGAGCCAGACTAAAGCTAACGCAAAGTTAGCACTGTCCTGTAGCAGCCAAACGCACGCCATCGAACACAAGACGGTTAGCAAAGAAGGCGCATATGAATTGCGATAAATCACTTGCACGCTATCGGCATCCAGCTGCCACCAAACCGATGGCGACAGGCTACTGAGCTGCTTTTTTTTACCCATTAACATTTTTTATTATTATCTCGCACAATAATCTGCACTTAATCTGCGATGATGCCAGTTGAGTCATCAAACCAGCTAAAATAACCCTGAGCCAACTGCTTATGGGCGGCTAACATTAAAGGCATTGCCCCTCTAACCACAAGCCCTAGATGTATAATACATAAAGCAGAACTGATAAACCTGCCCTCTGCGACTTAGGACCAGTGCATTTATAACCAGTATTGTGTTTGCCCTTACTCAGCGCGCCAACTAGAATACGCTGATGCATGATGATATCTCACACTTATTAAACGCCCTCAACGAAGCCCAGCGTGAAGCTGTGGCTGCGCCCATTGGTCAACAGCGGGTTTTAGCCGGCGCTGGTTCAGGCAAAACACGGGTGTTAGTCCACCGTATTGCTTGGCTGATTCAAGTTGAAGGGGCTTCCCCGCACAGTATTTTATCGGTGACTTTTACCAATAAAGCCGCTGCCGAAATGCGCCTGCGCATTGAAGAGCTGCTAGGCATGAACCCAGCGGGCATGTGGGTGGGCACTTTCCACGGTTTAGCCCACCGTTTACTGCGTGCTCACTGGCAAGAAGCAGGTCTGTCTGAAGGCTTTAGCATTCTCGATGGCGATGACCAACAGCGCTTATTAAAGCGGGTAATGCGCGAACTCAATCTGGACGAAAAACGCTGGCCAGTGCGTCAAGCGCAGTGGTTTATTAATGGCCAAAAAGACGAAGGCCTGCGCCCGCAGCATATTCAAGCCGGTGGCGATTTGTTTTTAGCCACCATGCTGCAAGTTTATACGGCCTACGAAGAAGCCTGCGCTCGCGCTGGGGCCATTGATTTTGCTGAGCTATTGCTGCGTGCCTTGGATCTCTGGCGCGACAACCCAAGCTTACTGCAGCATTACCAACAGCGCTTTAAGCATGTGTTGGTAGACGAGTTTCAAGACACTAACGCTGTGCAATATGCTTGGTTACGCCTGCTCGCCCAAGGCGGCAAAAGCCTGATGGTAGTGGGCGATGATGACCAATCCATTTATGGCTGGCGCGGCGCCAAAATTGAGAACATCCAGGAGTTCTCTAACGACTTTGTTAACACGCAAAGCATTCGTTTGGAGCAAAATTACCGCTCCACCGCCACCATTCTTAAAGCTGCCAACGCCTTAATCGACAATAACCAAGGCCGCTTAGGTAAAGAACTGTGGACCGACGGCGCAGAAGGTGAACCAATCCGCTTGTATAGCGCTTATAACGAGCACGATGAAGCCCGTTATATCGTTGAATGTATTGAGCAAGCGCTGCGCAAAGGCGAGCTCAAGCGCAGTGATATTGCCATTTTATACCGCTCCAACGCCCAGTCTCGGGTGCTGGAAGAAGCCTTATTACGCGCCGCAGTGCCGTACCGGATTTACGGTGGGCAACGCTTCTTTGAACGCCTCGAAATTAAAAACGCCCTGGCCTATTTGCGTTTGCTGCGCAGCCGCCATGATGACGGCGCCATTGAGCGAGTGATTAATGTGCCCACCCGCGGTATTGGTGAAAAAACCATTGAAACTGTACGCCATGCAGCGCGGGAACATGATCTTTCCCTGTGGGCAGCGATGCACTTGCTGATTGAGCAAAAAACCTTAACCGGCCGCGCCAGTAACGCTCTCAAGGGTTTTATTGAGCTGATTGAAGAGCTGGCTGTGCGCACCCAAGATTGTGATTTGCATGCCATGACGCAAATTACCATTGAGCACTCAGGCTTGCTCACCTATCACCAAGAAGAGAAAGGTGAAAAAGGCCAAGCGCGAGTGGAAAACCTCGAAGAGCTGGTCAGTGCCGCCCGCACCTTTACCAAAGACGGCGATCTCAGTGCCACAGACGGCGAGATTGACGATGATTTACCGCCACTGGTGGCGTTTTTAGATCATGCGGTACTGGAAGCGGGCGACACCCAAGCCGATGAGTTTACTGAAGCCGTGCAACTGATGACCTTGCATAGCGCCAAAGGCCTGGAGTTTCCTATTGTCTTTATCGCCGGTATGGAAGAAGGCTTATTTCCTCACAAGATGAGCCTTGAAGAGCCGGGCCGCTTAGAAGAAGAGCGCCGTTTAGCCTATGTGGGCATTACTCGGGCCATGCAGCAGCTGTATATCACTTGTGCTGAAACCCGCCGCCTATATGGCACTGAAACCTATAACAAGGTTTCGCGTTTTGTTCGCGAGATCCCTGCTGATTTGCTGCAGGAAGTGCGGATGAACAACAGTGTTAGCCGCCCCTACCAAAGCTCGCACCAAGTGCAATCGAGCCCTATGTTTAGTGGTGCGGAAGTTCCAGAAACAGGCTTTAATTTGGGCCAATTGGTGCAGCACGCAGTGTTCGGAGAGGGCGTCATTTTAAACTTTGAAGGCTCTGGTGCCCAAGCGCGCGTGCAAGTCAACTTCGCCAATGAGGGGATCAAATGGCTAATGGTCGCTTACGCTAAGCTTGAGCCACTATAGTACTTAACAGGCATGCCATAAGCTGCTCGCTGGCCGCGGTTAAAATCAAGCTAGAGCTTTATTTTATCGATAATATAAGCCAGCAACGTATTGGCATCACAGTGTTCACTTTACCGCGGTGCTATGACACTCATAACGCCGCTTAGCTAAACTAACCTGACAATAAAAGAGATATTTTATGCAACGTTTTCTCACAATCGCCTTCGCTCTATTCTTAGGCTTAAGCTTTAGCATTGATGCTGATGCACGCCGCTTTGGTGGTGGTAAGTCCTTTGGTGGCGGCATGAAACATCGCCAAGCACAGCAACAGCAAAAACCTGCTCCCCAGCCTAACAAACAAGCGCCAAACGCAGGCGCCAAACCAGCTATGGGCGGCTTTGGCGGTATGCTAATGGGCATGGCTGCCGGTGGTTTATTGGCCTCAATGTTTATGGGTGAAGGTTTTGAAGGCCTAAAAATGATGGACATGCTGATTTTTGGCCTCATTGCTTTCGTCATCTTTAAGCTGATTGCCAGTCGCCGCCGGCAAATGCCGCAAGCAGCCACAGCCGGTGGCCCAGCCATGCAACGTGAAGCCCACCAGCCAGCGCAGAACATTTTTGGCAGCACAGCTTCTGCGGCACCAGCACCAGCCGTTATCAATGCTCCAGCTTGGTTTAATGAAAGCAGTTTTCTGCAAGCGGCGGAAAGTCATTTCAATGCTCTACAGCAACACTGGGATGCCAATGAAATGGAGCTCATTGCTGAGTTTGTTACCCCAGAAATGCTGACCTTCCTAAGCAACGAGCGCAACAGCCTCGGTGATGGCATGCAATCCACTTATATTGACGACCTCAGCGTGCAGTTGGATGGTGTCGATCAAGAAGGCGAGCTGACTATTGCCACCCTAACTTTCCACGGCGTGGCGAAAACTTCGCGCTTTGATCAGGGTGAAGCATTCAGTGAAAGCTGGCGCATGGAGCGCAAAGAGGGTGAGAACCAACCTTGGCTAATCGCTGGTATTCGTCAAAACGCTTAATCAGTAACCCCCTCCTGCAGGCGCATACGCCAGCCTGCAGGCATTCATTCGTTATCTATAGAGCATACCAACCGTGGAAGAAGTCATTGATGAACTACGCGAACGCAATGAGCCAGTGCCGGTGCCGCTGGAATTGCCCGACGAAGAGACTCTAGTAGAGATTCAAGAGCAAATCCTGATTCATCTACCTTATGCTTTGCGCGATTTTTTACTCACAGTCAGCGATGTGGTTTACGGCCATTTAGAGCCAGTTACCGCCAGTGATCCGCATTCACACACCTTCCTGCCTGAGGTTACAGCCACAGCTTGGGATCTTGGCTTGCCACGCTACCTGGTTCCCCTTTGCCATGCGCAGCCACTGTATTACGCCGTAGACGAAGAAGGGGAAGTGTTTGCCTGGAATGCTGACACCCAAGAAATGCTTGAAGAAACGTGGGAAAGCGTTTGGCACTGGGCTCGTGATGTTTGGCTGGAAAGCTAATCTGCTTCAGATTAAGGTATAATTGCTTTTTTAAAAGTGCGCGCGCCAGATGCACTAAACAAATAAGAGAGCACTATGCAACCAGGATCTCCAACCCTCACCATGACCGTTTTAATGACCCCGGATAACGCTAACTTTTCGGGTAATGTGCATGGTGGTACCTTACTTAAGTACCTTGATGAAGTGGCTTACGCCTGTGCGAGTCGCTATGCGGGCAGCTACGTGGTGACTTTGTCTGTTGACCAAGTGGCCTTCCGTCAACCCATCCATGTGGGCGAGCTGGTAACCTTCCTCGCCTCAGTTAACTACACCGGCCGCACGTCAATGGAAGTGGGTATTAAAGTCGTTACAGAAAACATCCGCGAAAAACTGGTGAGACACACCAATAGCTGCTTTTTCACTATGGTTGCGATTGACGAGAATGGTAAGACCGTGGAAGTCCCACCATTGGTGCCAAGCACTGAAGATGAGATCAGGCGCTTTGCCAACGCCCAGGAGCGTCGCGCCATACGCCATGAGCTGGCCGAGCGTTACAAAGCACTGAAAGACTAGCGTACAAGCTGAAATGGTCACTGCAACGACCCAGCCGGTGAGATAAACCGCTGGGTCGTTGCATTAATAATTCGCTGCTGACTTAAACGTCAATTTTGTTCTCTACTTCTTGCACCTTGCCACCACGGGCCAAAAACTCTTCCATAGCTTTAGCTAGAGCATCGCGATCCTTTTGCTTGGCTTCCAACGACGGCAAATCCTCAACGCTGCTTGCTGCTTTGCTTTTGCTGCGGGCGATGGGTTCAGCCACATCCGAACCATCATCAACGCTGTCGTCAGCGATATCTTCTACATCCTCGACATCATCCACGTCATCTAGACTGATATCATCCGCATCAAGATCAGCATCATCGTTTGCATCTAACTCTTCTGTTTCTAATTCTTCATCGTACATAGTCAACCTCAAGCCTGCCTTCAGCAAGATAGTTATATTTCTGGCGCCAAACACCTTCAGCACCTAAATTGAGAGCGCATAATAACCAGCAAAACTGGCTGGTAAGCAAGTACGCGTAGCACAGCCACAGCTGACAACGGACCATTACCTGTTATGCATTGGGCGCGCATTCTAGTGCGATAAAAAGAAAATAACTACGCTATTTGCATACTTTTTTATTATTTTCCGAAACCGCTTGGTTTGGCAGCGCGCTGCGTATAATAAGTCATAAAAAGCACTAAGGCGCAACCCCGCGAAGAGCTGCGCCTTAATTGTATGCAAGCGCGCTGTCTGGCTTAGTATTACAGCTCAGGCAGAACAATACTGTTGCTGATGTTAAATAGCATCTGAGCCAGTTTCACCAGTACGAATACGTACAGCCTGCTCTAGGCTAACCACAAAAATCTTACCATCACCGATTTTACCGGTATTGGCTGCTTTACTGATGGATTCAATGACGCGGTCTAACTGCGCTGCGGCAATGGCCACTTCGATTTTCACCTTAGGTAAGAAATCAACCACATACTCCGCACCACGGTATAACTCTGTGTGACCTTTCTGACGGCCGAAGCCTTTCACTTCAGTGACTGTAATACCTTGTACGCCAATTTCTGATAATGCTTCACGCACATCGTCGAGCTTGAAAGGTTTGATAATGGCGGTAACTAATTTCATACAGTTTCTCCGAGATTAAATGACTTATTATTCAAGTCAATTTCTAACATGCTGAAGCTTAACAGTTGTGCATAAAAGCTGGGCAAATACACCTCTGCAGCCACACAGCCAGTCACACCACAACTACTTATAGCATGCGAGCAAGTATACAAAGACAATACGCTTTTTTGCTACTACTAGAAATTATACGCAAGATTATGCAGTTTCTCTTGGCTTTCATAAACATTCATATTTAAGCTGACGTGCTAAACTGAATCACATCATTGTTAAGGAATGTATTTATGTTACCGCCAAAGGCCTTATTTGACAGCATTAGCACCCAAGCGGGACGCTTACTTGGCAGTGAAAACCCATTACCAAAAGCGGAAATTGAAGCGCAATTAAAAGCACTACTGCAAAGTTCTTTCAGCAAGCTCGATTTAGTCAGCCGTGAAGAGTTTGACAGCCAAATGGTTGTGCTCGCACGCACTCGGGCCCGTCTAGAAGCACTCGAAAGCAAAGTAGCAGCACTGGAAGAACAACTCAGCAGCAATGACCCTGTAAGCAGTGATTAAGCAACTTACCTAACTCAAATAGGTTTTACATAAGATCAAGGAGGATCTATGTCACTCGCCATTATGCACAGCCGCGCCCAAATTGGTGTTGAAGCACCGGCCGTTAGCGTAGAAATTCACCTGACTAACGGCTTACCGTCGCTAACCATTGTTGGCTTACCAGAAACAGCCGTACGTGAAAGTAAAGACCGTGTGCGTAGCGCTATTTTAAACAGCGCCCTAGAGTTTCCACGCAAACGCATCACCCTTAATTTAGCACCAGCGGATCTCCCCAAAGAAGGCGGGCGCTTTGATTTAGCCATTGCCCTAGGCTTACTAGCCGCCAGCGCACAGCTACCCGGTGGTTGTCTGGATGACTTTGAATGTTTGGGTGAGCTGGCTCTCTCAGGCCATGTGCGTCCAGTGCGTGGCGTGCTCCCCGCTGCCTTAGCCGCCCGCGATGCCGGACGCGCATTGGTAGTAGCTTTAGCCAATGCCGAAGAAGCCTGCTTAGCCAGCGGCTTAAAAGTCTATGCCATAGATCATTTACTGGAGCTTGTTGCCCATTTCAACCAGCAAAACACTTTAAAACCCTATCAGTCGCAGGGTTTATTAGCACAACCACCAAGCTACCCCGACTTACTCGAGGTGCAAGGCCAAGATGCAGCCAAGCGTGCTTTGGTGGTCGCCGCGGCCGGCATGCATAATTTGCTTCTCAGTGGGCCACCGGGCACCGGCAAAACTCTTTTGGCCAGCCGCTTACCTGGCCTACTGCCGCCGCTCACGGAGCATGAGGCGCTAGAAGTGGCAGCTGTGCAGTCAATGATCAACCTTGAACCACTGCGCAACTTACCGCAGCGGCCTTTTCGCCAACCGCACCACAGTGCTTCCAGTCCAGCCTTAGTCGGCGGTGGCAGCCGCCCACAACCAGGAGAAATCAGCTTAGCTCACCAAGGTATTTTATTTTTAGATGAGCTTCCGGAGTTTGACCGTAAGGTCTTGGAAGTTTTGCGTGAGCCACTCGAGTCCGGCTATATAGTGATTGCCCGAGCCCACAGCAAAGTGCGCTTTCCAGCTCGTTTTCAGCTGGTGGCAGCGATGAACCCTTGTCCCTGTGGGTACTTTGCCGACCCCAATGGGCGCTGTCGCTGTACCCAAGAGCAAGTGCAGCGCTATCGCAACAAGCTCTCGGGGCCGCTGCTGGACCGCATTGACTTACATATTAGCGTGGCCCGTGAAACCACCTCATTGCGTAAACCAAAAACACCGGGACTCAGCTCTGCACAAGCAGTTAGTCAAGTCTGTGCTGCACGGCAGCGCCAACTGCAACGGCAAGGTTGCAGTAACGCGCAATTGGATTTAAATGCCTTACGTCAGCACTGCACTCTTACAGAGGAGGACCGTACCTGGCTCGAGCAAGCCAGCGAGCGTTTAAACTTATCGCTACGGGCCACTCATCGAGTCTTAAAAGTCGCACGGACCTTGGCAGATCTGGCGGCCAGTAGCATGATTTCCCGTGAACACTTAGCTGAAGCCCTGCAATACCGTTTTCACGAGCAGCAATAAACCCATAAGGTGCGCAAACGCTAAGCGCACCTTATCTATCGACAGCTAGTTGGCTTTTGCTTTACTTTTCTTCGGCATTAAGTATTTCATTAAACCTTGGAACCACATCACCATGGCAGTGTTGCCTTGGATCTGAATATTTTTATCTTGGATACCCTGCATAAAAGCCAACTGCTTATTCTTTGCATTCATGGTGGCAAAACCAAAGGCCGCATCTTTAAAGCCAATGGAGAAAGTTGGCTCCTGTGCAACACCTGAACGACTTTCTAGGCGATTATTTTTAATCACAAAATGACGCGCCACCTTGCCATCCAAGGTATGCAGCATAAAAGTTAAATCTTTATCTTGCAGCTGCTGCTGAAAAGCTGGGTTGTTTTTACTGGCCTTGTTCATCATCCGGCCGAGCATCCATAGTAAAAAACGAAATTTCATTTAGAGTTCCAATTAGTGTATTGCACACAACGTGAGCTGGATCAGCTTAAACAGCCGCGTGTCACAATGAGATGATTAATTTTATGAGCTTTATCGACAAAGCTCTCGCTAAACAGCATCAGAAGAGGATTTTGCCCATACCGAAACACTGATTAATAGCGGTTGCGCGACCTTTGCTAAACCTAACAAGCCACTGTTGTTATTAATCTGCAGCTTACCACTTCAGCAAAGCGGGCATCATACTAATGTCTAAAGACGGGTGCGTAAAGCGTCTGCTGCTGACTTGCGCGGAAAAACTCTTAGCTACTTTAGCTGTACCCTCCTCTGCACAGCCTGCTGGCCGCTACTGTCGTTTACATTGACAGCTTGCCCGCTCTGAATAAAAACCACGGCAGTAAAAACCGCAATTAATGCGTGCTAAACTGAGCTTTCATTTTCACTAGTAAGTAGTTCTTGTGTCCAGCAACCAACCCTGCCCTAACAGCGCCCTATGGCGCACCACTCCCACATCTTCTGCCATTTTAAATACTTGGCTTTTTGATCAAGGCTCGTTAACCCAACGCTTAACGCAACAGTGCCAAGGGGTGTTTAATGTGCAGGTACTAAAAGAAGGCTGGCAACCACTCAGCGATGCTGAGTGCCAAGCTTTAGCCATTGCTCAACATAGCCTAGGCTGGGTGCGCGAAGTGTTTTTATGTGATGGCCAGCAGCCTTGGGTATTTGCTCGTAGCGTGGCCGGTCAAGCACAGCTGCAAGCGGTTGGTTTTGATCTCAGCCAACTGGGCCGCCGCTCCCTTGGCGAACTATTATTTAGCCAGCAAGCTTTTCAGCGTGGGGCTTTAGAAATCAGTCAAATACCTTGCCAGCAACTGCCTGAAATTGCCCAACAACAAGCGCTCAACCATAGTTTTTTATGGGCGCGGCGCTCCTGCTTCACAAAAAACGCATTAGGCGTACTGGTGGCAGAGGTTTTTCTGCCCAAACTTTGGCAGGATAGCGGGCTCAACCTGTAACACTTACGTCTTTGGCTGCATTCAGCTTTACCCATTTCGCGGAGTCTTATATGTATATCAAACTGCTGAAATCCTGTAATCGCCTGCACCCCAGAGCTTGGGATTTTATTCAGTTAATGCGTTTGGATCGCCCCATTGGTATTTACCTTTTGTTGTGGCCAACTTTGTGGGCACTATGGATTGCAGGCGATGGCGCACCCAGCATTAAAAATACAATTATTTTTGTCCTTGGCGTGATTTTTATGCGCTCCGCTGGCTGTGCTATTAACGACTTTGCCGACCGCGGTATTGATGCTGACATTTGGCGCACTAAAGACCGCCCCATTGTCACCGGTCGAGTCAGTGCAAAAGAGGCGCTCATAACTTTTGCCCTATTGGTAGGTGCAAGTTTTGTTTTGGTGCTGCTCACTAATACGCAAACAATTTACTGGTCGTTTCTAGCAGTGGGCCTGGCTGCTCTTTATCCATTTACTAAACGCTATACCTATTACCCACAGGTGGCGCTAGGTGCAGCGTACTCATGCAGTATTTTACTGGCTTTTAGTGCTCAGCAAGGCTCAGTGCCCGCAGCCGTTTGGCTGATTTATATTGCTAACCTGTTGTGGACCATTGCCTATGATACTTACTACGCCATGAGTGACCGTGAAGATGATTTAAAGATCGGGGTTAAATCCACGGCTGTTTTATTTGGTGACGCTGATCGCTTTATTATCATAACCCTGCAAGGCAGTGCATTATTCTGCTTACTATTAGCGGGTAATAATTTTGCCTTAGGTGGGTATTTTCAGCTGGGACTACTGGCTGCAGCCGCCTGCTTTATTTGGGAGTTTATCCATACTCGCCAGCGTGACGCACAGTCCTCTCTTCGGGCTTTCCTGCATAACCACTGGGCCGGTTTCTGTATTTTCTTAGGGATTGTTGCCCACTATACTTTCGCAGCGCAATAGCGCTCGCGTGTGAACAAGGGCACTGTCAATACCGTGCCCTGCCAGAGTCACTCACCGCCCACCGCAAAATGCGGCAAGCTGTTAACCGGCTGATTAAAGTCAAACGGAATCGACTCTACTGCTAAACCTACGTTGCGTTGCACCACAAAGTGTAAATGCGGGCCAGTGCTATTACCGGTATTACCTGAGCGGGCCAACAGTGAGCCTTGGGCCACACGCTGTCCCTCGACAACGCTAACTGAACCTCTTTGCAGATGCAGATAGACACCCATGGTGCCGTCATCATGCAAAATACGGACAAAATTGCCCGCCGGGTTAGTACCTCGTCCAGTTTGCTGGTTCTCTGTTTTCACCACCACACCGGCCCGCGCGGCCACAATTGGCGTTCCTTCAGGCATCGCAATGTCCAATGCGTAACGTCCCTTGGGCGTGAAGTGACTGTACTTTCCGTTCGGTCCTTGGGTTAAACGAAATGGCCCGCCGCGCCACGGCAATGGGTATTTACTGGTTGTCGGTAAAAGTCGTGGGTCGCCTAGAGCATGGCGTAATTTAGGTTTGTATTGCAACGGCTGTGCAGAATCTTTTGGCGCTAAAGTAAGCAGACGGATATGGCTGCGCGGTGGCAAAACCCAGCGTACCGGCTGCTTAAAACCACCGGCCAAATTAGCTTGCTCCTCTAATGTCAGCTCAATCTCCACTGGTGCATACAAATTATTGTGCACTAAGAGCGTTTCACCGGCAGCATGCTTCAGGGTTTCAAGTTTTACGTCATCTTCGATACGCTCAACCATGCGGTCATTAAAAACAAAAACCTGCGCACCGGCCTTGGCCTTGTCGGTATAAGTGACCACACCATTTTCATCGGTGTATTTGTACACCGTAAAGGCATGGCTGTAGCCACTTAGCAGCAGCCATGTTAAAAAAAGGAGTTTTTTGCTCATAGCACAGAGACCTGAACCTAATTAACCCAGCAACATAGCAATACTTATCACAGAGTTCGAATGCAATAAACAAAGATGTGACCCGGTTGGCCTAGAATACTAAATGTGCGGCGAATTTCTGCGTATTGACCTAACTAGGCACTAGGACTGAAATGCCGCTGCGCTGTTCCTCGCGCAATCAGCCGAGATAGATAATCGAGTTTTTTCGGATCGCTATCAACAAAACGGCAGGCTATTTGTAACCACTCACTGTCTGGACGTGCTTCTAAAGCACTGACGCTATGCACATAAGCATTAAGACGAGCGATTTCTGCCTCTTCACCTTGCTCTAAATCCAGCACAGCACTATCCAGCACTTGCGGCAGATTATCGCTGCGTTTCACCACCAGTAATGCTTCTTTAAGGCTTAAGGCTTTAATCACGCAAGCAAACTCACCATTGGACAGCCGTAATCGAGCCTGTCCTTGACCGCGCAAAGCACCACTAGACGAAGCCGCAGCTGCTACCGGTGCTGCAGGCGCTAATAAAGGCGAGCTGGCAGGCGCTTTGGCCGCTGCGGTTGGTGTTGGCACTGCGGGTGCCTGATGGGCAGTTAAAGCAGACAATGAATCATTGGCCACGCCTGTGCTTAAGTGCTTATTGGGGGCCGAGGCACTCAAAGCAGCTAAGCGACCACTGCGCGATAGAGCTTTAGTGACTTTAGTGCTTAATTGCTCTTGAGTGAAAGGCTTACCAATGTAATCACTCACTCCAGACTGGATTGCTTGCACAACATTATCTTTATCGCCGCGGCTGGTTACCATGATAAATGGCGTCGCTTTAAACTCAGACTGCTGCCGAAACCAGGTCAGCAATTCTAAGCCGCTCATTTCTGGCATTTCCCAATCGCACAAAACCAGATCAAACTTTTGCACGCCAAGCATTTGTTGGGCTTTACGGCCGTTTACTGCTTCATCAATCTGGATACCAGGGAAATGGCTGCGTAGACCTTTCTTAATTAAATCGCGAATAAATGAGGCATCATCAACGACTAAAACACTGACTTTACTCATTGACACCCCTATATTCTGGTTTGAACTGATCTTGCGCATGCCGGACTTATCGGCCAGCTGCGCAAGAGCTTTATACTGGTTGCCGCAGCTAATTAAGCTTGGGCTTCAGCACTGGCTTGCATGCGCTGTAACTCTTGCGCATAAAGCGCATCAAAGTTAACGGGTGCTAACATCAAGGCTGGGAAGGAGCCACGAACCACTAGGCTGTCTAAAGTCTCCCGTGCATATGGGAAGAGCAAGCTTGGGCAGAAAGCACCCAGCGCATGGCCTTTAGAACCGGCATCCAAACCTTGGATCAAGAAAATACCAGCCTGCTGAACTTCAGCAATAAAAGCAATATCCTCACCTGATTTAGCTGTCACTGTGACAGTTAATACCACCTCATGAAACTCACCGTCTAAGACGCGCTGGCTGGTGCTCAGGTCCAGCTCAATATTAGGGCTCCAGTCTTCACGGAAAATCTCTGGGCTTTTTGGTGCTTCAAAAGACAAGTCTTTAACGTAAATACGCTGTAAAGCAAACTGTGTGGTTTCTTCTTGCGCAGCTGCATTATTATTTTGTTCGGTCATATCTGTGTTGCCCCTCAACCTTAAATATATAGATTAAATACTCAGCCAGTAAGCTAGGCCTGTTTGTACAGTAACCTTGCCGAGTTGCCTAGCCCTAGCCGGCTAGCAAAGCGTCCAGTTTACCTGCTCGCTCAAGCGCAAAGAGCTCATCACAGCCACCCACATGAAGCTCATCAATCCAAATTTGTGGAACCGACGTGCGCTTGGCTTTTTCTGCCATTTGCGCTCGTACAGCTGGCTTACCGTCTACTTTAATTTCTTCAAAAGCCACGCCTTTATTGCTCAGCAAAGTTTTTGCTCGAACACAGAAAGGACACCAATCACTGCAATAGATAACTACTTTAGCCATATTATTTCACCACAGGCAGGTTTTCACTGCGCCAACCGGTAATACCACCAGATAAGCGTGCAGCGTTAAAACCTGCTTTCTTTAATTCAGAACAAGCGCTACCAGCATTTACACCAGAAGCACACACAACAATAATGGTTTTATCTTTATACTTTTCCAAATCAGCCATACGCGTTTTTAGTTGATCGCTGCTGATATTTTCTGAGCCAACAATATGCCCAGCAACAAAGTCTTTTTTCGGTCGAATATCCAGAATAAAAGCCTCATCACGATTGACCATCGCGGTCAACTCACGGGAGCTTAAGTTTCGCCCTGAATTGCGCGACTGCTGCACAATCAACAGCACCACGATGATTAAAAAAGCACCACTGAGCATATAGTGCACAGTAATAAACTCAAGGAATTTGGCCAGCGTATCAGTAAGCATAATGGGTACTCAAAGCATTAGAATCAGCAAAGTATACACAGACCTGTGCATTCTCTGAACTACTAACAATGACGTACCGAGTACATCCAGCTAAACTTAACCTATATTTTGTTACTTACTTGCGAGTTTACTCTTATGGATACCACGCCCAAACCATTGGTTTTAGTTATTCTCGACGGTTTTGGTCATAGCGACAGCCCTGACTATAACGCCATTTACAGCGCCACCACTCCAGTCTATGACCAGCTCCGCGCCGAGTACCCCCATGGGCTGATTTCTGGCAGCGGCATGGATGTTGGTTTGCCCGATGGGCAAATGGGTAACTCAGAAGTTGGCCATATGAACCTTGGCGCAGGCCGCGTGGTGTATCAAGACTTCACCCGTATTACTAAAGCAATTGACGATGGCGACTTTTTCACTAACCCTGCCTTAACTAAAGCAGTTGACCAAGCCGCAAAGCAGGGCAAAGCTGTGCATATACTGGGTTTGTTGTCTGAAGGCGGCGTACACAGCCACCAAGATCACCTCATTGCCATGCTTGAGCTAGCGGCACAACGGGGGGCAGACAAGATCTATCTGCACGCCTTTTTAGATGGCCGTGATACCCCTCCGCGCAGCGCAAAACCTTCACTTGAAGCCATTGAAGCTGCCTGCAGTAAACTGGGCAAAGGCCGTATTGCCAGCCTAATTGGTCGCTACTACGCCATGGACCGGGACAACCGCTGGGATCGAGTTGAAAAAGCTTGGCAACTGATTGTCGATGGTCAAGCAACTTTCCAGGCCAATACCGCAAGTGCTGCATTAGCTGCAGCCTATGCCCGCGATGAATCAGATGAGTTCGTACAATCCACCAGCATTGGTGAGCCGGTCAGCATTGCTGATGGTGACAGTGTGATTTTCATGAACTTCCGCGCCGACCGCGCACGGGAACTGAGCCATGCTTTCTTAGATGATGATTTTTCTGGCTTTAACCGCAAGCGTCGACCACAGCTCAGTGAGTTTGTCATGCTCACCCAATACGCTGCTAATTTACCTGCCCCCAGCGCCTTTGCACCAACCGCTTTAGTCAATGTGCTGGGTGAATACCTGGCCGATCAAGGCAAAACTCAACTGCGCATTGCCGAAACCGAAAAGTACGCCCATGTGACATTTTTCTTCTCTGGCGGCCGTGAAGAGCCTTTCCCTGGTGAGGAGCGCATTTTAATTCCTTCACCCAATGTTGCCACCTATGACCTACAACCAGAAATGAGCGCTCCTGAAGTCACTGACCGGATTGTCGAAGCCATCGAGCAGCAACGTTACGACGTTATTGTCGTGAACTACGCCAATGGTGATATGGTCGGTCACACTGGTGTTTTCTCTGCAGCAGTCCAAGCGGTAGAGTGTTTAGATAGCTGCTTAGGCCGCATTGTCAAGGCACTGGATAAAGTAGGCGGCGAAGCCTTAATTACCGCAGACCATGGCAACGTAGAACAAATGGAAGACGAAAGTACAGGCCAGGCACACACCGCCCACACCTGTGAGCCAGTACCCTTTATTTACGTGGGTAAACGACCAGCCAGTATCCGCGCCAATGGCGTGTTAGCTGATGTGGCTCCGACTATGCTGACCTTAATGGGCTTGCCTGTGCCAGCAGAAATGACCGGGCGTAGCATTGTCGAGCTGAGCTAAACGACACCGCCCTTGCCTGAGCACTCATAAGCAATCAGGCAAGGGCTTACCATCTGCTTTAGTATGCTGCGTGCTGCATCATTATTAGGCATAATCACCTTTTGTATTGCTCAGGTCACCCGACGTTATGCTACGCACAATTTTCATTCTTATCCTCAGCTGTGTCGCCACTTTTAGTCTGGCCAACGAGCAGCGTGCGCAAACCAAGCAAGAGCTGGCCCAAGCCGCTAAAGACATTGCCGAGTTAGAAAAACTGGTAAAAAAAATCCAGCAAGAAAAATCCAGTGCTGAGCAAGCATTAAAAAAGACTGAAGTGGAAATCGGCGACTTAGAAAAACAAGTCAAAGAGCTGCAGCAAGAGGAAAAAAAAACCGAGCAAGAACTGAAAGAACTGGATGAACAGAAAAAAAAACTCCAGAGTTCACGCCTTGAGCAACAAAAGTTAATCGCTATTCAGGCCCGTGCTGCTTATCAGTCCGGCCAGCAAGAACCCCTACGCTTGCTGCTAAATCAGCAGCAACCCGAAAAATTTTCGCGCAACCTGACCTACTACCAATACATTGGCAAAGCGCGTCAGCAGCAAATCAATGCTTTTAACGAAACCCTGCGCCAACTGAATAATATTTCCAGCCAAATCACTGCGCAACAAAGCAAACTTGCCCAACAGCAAACCCGCTTACTCAGCAAGCAAGAATCCCTAACTGAACTGCGCAAACAGCGCCAGCAAAAAGTGGCCAGCCTTAGTCAGCAACAACGCAAAGAAAGCCAGTCACTAAAAAGCCGCAAAGCAGATCAGTCTGAACTGAATAAGGTCTTACAAACCATTGAGGCAACTCTGGCTCGACAAGCGCGCGAAGCCGAGGCCGAGCGCAAGCGTCAACAGCTGCTGGCCGAGCAACAGCGCCAACAAGCCGAGCAACTACTGGATAAACAACCCACCGTCAGTGCTGGCAAGCAGCCGCAAAGCCCTATGGTCTCCACTGCAGTTATTCATCAAGGCGGCCCCTTTTCTAGTGTGCGCGGTAAACTGCCTTGGCCAGTGAATGGTCGCTTGATTGCCCGTTTTGGTAGCGCTCGCGGCGACACCCGCAGCAAGTGGGACGGAGTGCTCATCAGCTCGCAACCGGGCACACAAGTACGCGCAATCCATTCAGGTCGTGTAGTATTTGCCGACTGGCTACGTGGCGCAGGGTTATTAGTGATTATTGATCATGGCGACGGCTATCTAAGCCTCTACGGGCATAATCAAAGCTTATTGAGCAGCCCCGGCGATATTGTGCAAACCGGTCAAGTCATTTCAACGGTTGGCAACACGGGTGGCCAGGATCAAGCAGCGCTCTACTTTGCTATACGCCAACAAGGCAAGCCTGCAGATCCAACGCAGTGGTGTCGTACACAAGGCTAATTGGAATGCCAACATTCTCTAGGAGTTACATCATCATGCCCTTTACTAAAACACGTTTAGCCTCAACGGTATTAAGCACTTTGCTGGTATTGGGTCTGATTAGTTCTGGTGCCAATGCAGCACCCAGCCCCACCGCCCTCACTGAGGCACCGGCAGAAACTTTACCCCTCAATGATCTGCGCACTTTTGCGGAAGTTCTAGAGCGCATTAAAACTGCCTATGTTGAACCCATTGACGATAAGACTTTATTTGAAAATGCCATTAAAGGCATGCTCAGCAATTTAGACCCCCACTCCAGCTATTTAGAGCCTGATGCTTTTCGTGAGCTGCAAGAAAGCACCAGCGGTGAGTTCGGCGGCCTAGGCATTGAAGTGGGCTTAGAAGATGGTATTTTGCAAGTCATCGCACCCATTGATGACTCTCCGGCTGCCGCTGCTGGCCTAGAAGCCCAAGACTTAATTATCAAGATTAATGATCAGCCCACCAAAGGCATGTCATTAATGAAAGCGGTAGAGCAAATGCGCGGGAAGCCCGGCACCAGCATCCGTTTAACCATCGCCCGCGATGGCCGCAAGCCTTTTGACGTAACCCTCAAGCGCGCCATCATCAAAAGTACTAGCGTAAAAAGTCAGCTCCTGGAAGACGGTTACGGCTTGATCCGCATCAGTCAGTTCCAAGTCAATACCGGTGCAGAAGTTGCCAAGGCTTTAGCTAAGCTGAAAAAAGACAACAAAGGCCAAGCGCTGAAAGGCTTGATTCTAGACTTACGCAACAATCCCGGTGGCGTCTTGCAAGCGGCGGTAGAGGTCACCGACCATTTCATCAGCTCTGGACTCATCGTCTATACCAAAGGGCGCATCGCCAATGCTGAGCTACGTTTTTCTGCCACAGCAGCTAACGCCAGTGATGATGTACCTTTAGTGGTGCTCATTAACGGCGGTAGCGCTTCGGCATCGGAGATTGTTGCTGGAGCCTTACAAGATCATAAACGCGCCGTAGTCATGGGCACAGACACCTTTGGTAAAGGTTCAGTGCAGACGGTTTTACCCCTCAATAATGATCGGGCACTAAAGCTCACCACAGCGCTGTATTACACCCCCAATGGTCGCTCCATTCAGGCACAAGGCATTGTTCCAGACATCACTGTAGAGCGGGCGAAAATCAGTCAGGAAGAACACTCGCTGGGAGTGAAAGAGGCAGACTTAGCCGGTCACTTAGGCAATGGCAATGCTGCCGCGGACAAGCGCGCGAAGACCGATAAACAGCAAACGCCACGCTTACAAGATGAGGATTATCAAATTAATCAGGCTATCAACCTGCTGAAAGGGGTAAACGTGTTACAAGGCCAAAAAGCACCTTAAACCCTGCCATTCAGTAGCGGCACTGCCAACATGCCGCTACTGAAGACTTAGAAGTACTTATTAAAATACTGCTCCAACTCGCCCTGTTCACGCATGGCATCCAGCGCTTCTTGCAGCTGTATAACCACGGCATCATCAACATCCTTATTGAGAGCAAGGTACAAATCTGCACGGTTAAAGCGCGACACCGTTTTTAGATTATGCACACCTTCCAGCGCAGCCAAATAACGCCCAGCAGGGTCGCCAGTAGCCCATAAGTCAATCTCGCCGCGCATAAGCTTTCCAGCATTTTCTTGATCACGTAACGCTGTTATCGGCTCAATGGCATGCTTTTGCAGATGTTCAGTGATCACATCACCACGGTATGAACCCACTTTATAGCGACCTGCTTCATCCAATGACTGCAACGTAATAGGACTGTCACTGCGAGCTAAAAACACCCAGTCATCAGGGCCAATTGGGCCAACCCAGTGAAACAACTCTTCGCGCTCAGGCGAGCGTGACATGACAAACACGCCAACATCAGCTTTCTCTAAGACCTGCTTATACACGCGCTCCCATGGAAAACGTAACGTCAAAGTGTATTCAATACCTGCTCGGTGAAACATTTCACGCACTATATCTGTCGCAATGCCTTCAATATTTTCATCTCGACCAAAATTCTTGCCTTCTTTTTCCATATTGTATGGAGGAAAATTCTCAGTCAGCAAATGCACTTTGTGAGCGGGCTCTGCCGCCCAGCTTACTGCCGAATATAACAAAGCAGCCAGCACGAAGCTGGCTCTAAACTTAAACATGTTGTCCCCTAAAGTTAACTCTTATTATAGATTTTCGCGTACCACAATACCTTGGCTGGCCAAATACTCTTTGGCTTCTTGGATAGTGTATTCACCAAAGTGAAAAATACTTGCAGCTAAGACAGCATCGGCTTTACCCAATAAAATACCGTCGGCCAAATGCTGTAAGTTACCGACGCCACCCGAGGCAATAATAGGAATATTAACCGCTTCACTGACAGCGCGAGTCACACCTAGATCAAAACCGTTTTTCATCCCATCTTGATCCATGCTGGTCAGTAAAATCTCACCGGCACCATAGCTTTCCATTTTTTTCGCCCACTCAACCGCATCAATGCCAGTGGGTTTACGTCCGCCATGGGTAAAGATTTCCCAGCGTGGCGGCTCGCCCACTGCAGATACCTGTTTAGCATCAATGGCTACCACAATTGACTGTGAGCCAAAATGCTCAGCTGCTTCGCGGACAAACTCTGGCGTAAATACCGCAGCGGAGTTGATCGAGACTTTATCGGCACCGGCATTGAGCAAGTTACGAATATCGTTGACCGTGCGCACACCACCACCCACAGTCAGCGGGATAAAGATCTGGCTGGCCATGCGCTCAACTGTCTGCAGCATGGTGTCGCGCCCTTCTACGGTGGCCGTAATATCCAGAAAGGTCAGCTCATCAGCACCTTGCTCGCTGTAACGGCGGGCAATTTCTACCGGATCGCCAGCATCGCGAATATTCTCAAATTTTACGCCTTTTACCACGCGGCCATTTTCAACATCAAGGCAAGGAATGATACGTTTCGCGAGCGTCATGCGGCTCTCCACAGAGTCAATTAAATTGTTGTATTGTGATAAAAAAAGCCCTTGTTTAAAAGGGCTTTTTATTAAGGATTATTTGAAGCTATCGCACAGGGCTTGGGCTTCAGCAATATCTAAGGTGCCTTCATAAATCGCGCGGCCGGTAATCGCCCCGACAATACCTGGCGCACGGGCATTCAATAGCGACTGCACATCACCTAGATTATGAATACCGCCTGAAGCAATCACAGGAATGCTGGTGGCGCGGGATAAGGCCGCTGTCGCTTCCACGTTACAGCCCTGCATCATGCCGTCTTTGGCAATATCGGTATACACAATGGCTGATACGCCATCAGCTTCAAAACGCTTAGCCAGATCCACCACTTGTAGCTCGCTGGTTTCAGCCCAACCATCGGTGGCAACAAAACCATCGCGCGCATCTAAACCAACAATCACTTTACCGGGGAAGGCTTTACAGGCCTCTGCAACAAACTCAGGCTCTTTCACCGCTTTGGTACCAATAATCACATAGCTAACACCGGCGCGCACATAGTGCTCGATAGTTTCCAGATTACGAATACCACCGCCAATTTGAATCGGCAGATCAGGGTAGCGCGCCGCAATGGCCTTAACTACGTCACCGTTGACTGGCTCACCAGCAAAAGCGCCATTGAGATCCACTAAGTGCAAACGACGGCAACCCGCCTCTACCCACTTTGCAGCCATTTCCACTGGATCGTTTGAAAAAACAGTAGAATCTTCCATACGCCCTTGGCGCAGTCGAACACACGCACCATCTTTTAAATCAATCGCGGGAATAATCAGCATTAAATCAGCCTGCCTAAAAGTTAAGTCAATAAATCAACTCAGAATCAAGCGCTACCAGCGCCCATCCCAAGCTACAAAGTTCTGTAATAGTTGTAAGCCGTGAGTATCGCTTTTTTCTGGGTGAAATTGCACTGCAAAACGCGCACCATCAGCCAAAGCAGCAGCAAACTCAACGCCATACTGGCAGCTACCGGCCACCTGCCGCGGATTATCAGCTTGTACATAGTAGCTGTGGACAAAGTAAAAACGCGCTAAATCAGGAATCCCGTGCCACATTGGATGCGGTAAGCTTTGCGTAACTTGATTCCAGCCCATATGCGGGACTTTTAAATGCTCAGCACCGGCCGCTAACTCAGTACCAAAAGCACGCACCTGCCCAGCAAACAAGCCTAGACCAGCAACCCCACCATTCTCTTCACTGCGCTCAAGCAATGCTTGCATACCCACACAAATGCCGAGAAAAGGTCGGTCGCTGCTGACTTCACGAATCACATCGAGCAGGTCATGGCGCTGCATCTCAGCCATGCAATCACGTATTGCGCCCACACCCGGCAGCACAATACGGTCAGCATCACGGATCACTTGTGGATCACTGGTGATTTGCACCCGCGCCGCAGCCACATGCTGCAGTGCTTTGCCCACAGAATGTAAATTACCCATCCCGTAATCAATTACGGCGATGGTTTGCATCACAGGCTGCCCTTAGTAGAAGGCATACGTCCTTCCATGCGTGGGTCCACTTCCACCGCCATACGCAGGGCGCGGCCAAAGGCCTTAAATACAGTTTCAATCTGGTGGTGAGTGTTGGTGCCGCGCAAGTTATCAATATGCAAAGTCACTTGGGCATGGTTAACAAAACCTTGGAAGAACTCTTGGAATAAGTCCACATCAAAGCCGCCCACTAAAGCGCGGGAGTAAGGCACATTCATTTGCAAGCCTGGACGGCCTGAGAAATCTAGGGCAACACGGGATAATGCCTCATCCATAGGGACATAAGAGTGGCCATAGCGACGTAAACCGCGCTTATCACCCACAGCTTTTGCAAAAGCTTGGCCAATGGTAATGCCCACATCCTCAACGGTGTGGTGATCATCAATATGGGTGTCACCGATGCACTCTACATCGATATCAATCAAACCATGGCGCGCAACCTGATCCAACATGTGCTCCATAAAAGGCACACCAATGGCAAAACGCCCCTCACCAGTTCCATCCAAATTAATCGTAGCCTTAATTTGTGTCTCAAGGGTATTACGCTCTACTGAAACCTTACGTTCGGTCATGATTTACTCCACCGCTAAAAGCCGCATGATACGGCCGAGTTAACTCATTAGTTATCCATTATAAGCCTGCAACGTGTATGACCGCTACCGATAGACGTTTTTGAGCGTTACACTTACAGTTCAGTTTAGGAGTTTTTGTAATGCCTGTTTACTTTGAAAGCGCTGAACAGCCTAGCGCGCAAGACTTGGCTGACCTTGAAAAAATCTACGCCGATGCACCCGCCTGGCTGCTCACCCCTTACGCGGATGCAGCTGCTCTCATCGAGCATGGTTTAGCCAGCAACAGCTTGGTTACTGCGCGCTTTAATAGCCGTTTACTGGGTGCTGCCTTGCTGGATAAGCAGCCTGGCACTTGGACGCTTTCACACTTATGTGTCCGTGCTTTAACACGCAAGCGTGGCGTTGCCCGCCGAGTTTTAGAAGAAGCAACTCGTTTAGCCACAGAAGCACAAGCAACTTTGCAAGTAAGTATTGCGCAAGACCAAACAGAGCTCCAACAGATCGCGCAAAACAAGTCACTGGCCATTGTACTGACAGGTTAACAGCGCAGGCTCGCCTGTTTTGCACAGCATCCTGCTCTACACTGTGAGCAATACCATTTATTTTAAAAGAGGAAACAGCCCGTGAAATCTTTTAGCAAGCTTATCGGTCTGCTCCTGCTTGGCGTATTACTGATAGTAGTGGCCGCAGGATTTGCCCTGACCCATTTTTTTGATCCAAACGACTATAAAGAAGAAATCCGCCAACTCGCCCGCGAGCATGCCAACCTTGAGTTGGAGCTCAACGGTGATATTGGCTGGAGTCTATTTCCATGGCTGGGTATCGAAATCACTGATGCCAAAATCGCCAGCGCCGACACCCCCGATGACCCTTTTGCTGATTTGCGTTTGCTGGGTTTATCAGTGCAAGTAATGCCATTGCTGCGCAAAGAAATCCAAATGAGTGACATCCGCATTGACGGTTTAAACTTGACCCTACACCGCAATGCGCAAGGCCAAGGCAACTGGGAGCATATCGGCCAGCCCAGCACTAGCGAGCAAACAACAAGCGCTGAACAACAAACAGCCAGCAGTTCTGAATCCTCTCCCAAGGCACAGCAGCCCGGTCGTGCCAGCAAACCACTGAAGCTGGATATCAACAGCCTAATTGTTAATGGCGCGCGCATTGACTTTCACGACGAGCAAAGCGGCCAACAGTTCAACTTAGAAAGTGTGCAACTCACCACCGGAGCCATTCGTGATGCAGAACCTATTGCGCTAAAGTTCTCTGGCTTTTTCGGCAACAGCAAACCCCTGTTACGGGCCCGCATAGAGCTCACCACTAAAGCCAGTATTGACCAAGGCTTACAACGCTTCGCCCTAGACAGCTTAAAGCTTTCTGGTGAAGTGGCTGGGGAACCGCTCAATGGGAAAACAGCGAACTTCACGGCACGGGGTAATTTACTCTATGACCAAAGCGCACAGGTGGCACGCTGGGATAATCTCCGTCTGTCTGTGAACCAGCTCAAAGCCCTGGGTGAGCTGCAAGTTGCCGAATTAAATACAGCAGCAAAACTCACTGGCGCATTCTCCATTGCTCCAGTCAATTTGCACGAGTTTCTCAGTGGGGTTGGCATTGAATTACCAGCTATGGCGGACAAAAAAGCCCTCAGCCATTTTGAGCTCAGCACCCGTCTCAACGGCACTCACAACAGCTTACTGCTCGATGAGCTGGCTTTGAGTTTTGACCAAACTGCACTCTCCGGCAGCGCTGGTATTAAAGATTTTACTAACAGCACGCTCTACGCCCATCTCAAGGGTGATCAACTGGATGCCGACCGTTACTTGCCCGCGGCTGAAAAAGCAGCAAGCACAGAGCGTCAAGCTGAAGTTAAGCAGCAAACTCAACAAGCTGGCAGCAGCGGCAGCACTGATCTACCGCAAGCTCCGTCAAAATCGGCTTGGAGCTCAGCTGATTTATTGCCCATGGAGCAACTGGGTAAGGTTAATGCTGATGTGGCTCTAACCTTTAATGAACTCACCATCAGCAAATTCCCCATCCTTCAAGCCCAGCTCAAATTACTGGCTAAAGAGGGGGTCATCACCTTAAACAACCTGCAAGGTAACTTGTTTAACGGCGAGTTTAAGAGCAGCGCCAGCCTCAATACGACAACGCCACAGCCGCAATTAACCGCGAAGCTCAATATCAACAATATCCCTATTGAGAAAATCACCCAAACCCTTGGTCAAGAAGTCACCATGACTGGCTTGCTAGATAGCAACATGGATTTACGCAGCCAAGGCAACAGCGAACAAGCTTGGGTTGATCACCTTAATGGCACATTGGACTTTGCTCTACACCAAGGTGTTTTGCTTGACGCTAACCTTGAACGCCAACTGTGCATTGGTATTGCCACGTTAAACCGCAAACAACTGGCTCCAGCCACAGGCAGCAAAGACACGCCATTTAATGATTTGCGCGGCACCTTAAAAATCCGTAATGGCGTAGCTAATAATCAAAACTTACGGGTCGCCATTCCCGGTTTAAGCGTTAAAGGCCAAGGCGATATAAACTTGCGCGTACTCAGTTTAGATTACCACTTAGGCATCTTAATTGAGGGCGACACCCAGCCTCAGGCTGACCCTGCCTGCCAAGTGAATAAAAACTTTGCCGGTTTAGAGTGGCCAGTACGCTGCCGCGGTCCGCTGGAGCTTGGCGCAAAAGCCTGCCGCATTGATCAAGATGCTTTAGCTAAAGCTGCGGCCAGCCGTGCCGGCGAAAAAATCACCGAGAAACTCCACGAAAAGCTGGATGAAAAACTCGGTGGTAAGGTTCGTCCTGAACTCAAAGACGCCATTAAAGGGTTATTTAACCGATGAACCCTGCAGCCTTTGGCCCCGCGGTAGTCGCTTGGTACGCCGAGCATGGACGTAAGAACTTGCCCTGGCAGCAAGCTGTTTCGCCCTACCGCGTTTGGGTTTCGGAAATTATGTTGCAACAAACCCAAGTCAGCACCGTCATCGACTATTTCACCCGTTTTATGCACGCCCTACCCAATGTCCAAGCCTTAGCTGCTGCGCCACTGGATGAAGTCCTGCATTTATGGACCGGCCTAGGTTATTACACGCGAGCGCGCAATTTACATAAAACCGCTCAGCTCATTTGTCAAGATTATGACGGTGAGTTTCCCCGCAGCGCTGCAGCCTTGGCTACGTTGCCCGGCATTGGGCCTTCGACCGCCGGCGCTATAGCCAGCTTAAGCATGGGCTTGCGTGCACCTATTTTGGATGGCAACGTCAAGCGTGTCTTAGCGCGCTACAGCGCCGAGAGCGAATACCCCGGTGCCAGCCAAGCCAGTAAGCGTTTATGGCAATTATCAGAACAACTCACGCCGCAACAGGACGTTGCCCATTACACCCAAGCTATGATGGATTTAGGTGCCACACTCTGTACCCGCAAACAGCCTGATTGTCCGCGCTGCCCTGTGCGCAGAGGCTGCTTAGCTTATGCCAATGAGCAACAGCACCTGATTCCGGTTCCCCGCCCACGCAAAAAGCTGCCGGTAAGGTGCGTAGCGATGCCGCTGTTGGTTAACCAAGATAACGCTATACTTCTGCAAGAGCGTCCCGCTACGGGCATCTGGGGTGGTTTATGGAGCCTGCCAGAGCTGGACAGCATTGATCTTCTTGAGCCGCTGTTACAGCAATATCAACTGCACACCCAGCAGCAACAACCGCTAGCACCGCTACGGCATACCTTTAGCCACTTCCACTTGGACATTGAACCATGGCTCATTCATGTACACAGCAATGCAGCACCGGTCGTGGCCGAACACAATTGGCTCTGGTATAACTCAGCCAACCCTCCGCGCTTAGGTTTAGCAGCTCCCGTTAAGGAGTTGCTTGAGCGCGCACTTATTCAGTTGCAACAGGAGATTTAAGATGACTCGTATGGTTATGTGTCGTAAACACCACAAAGAACTCGCCGGTTTAGCCCGTGCGCCATTCCCTGGCAGCAAAGGCGAAGATATTTACAACAACATTTCACAACAGGCTTGGGATGAGTGGCAAACCCATCAGACCATGCTAATTAACGAACGCCACCTCAATATGATGGATGCTGATGACCGTAAATTCATCATGGCGGAAATGGATAAATTCTTCGCCGGCGAAGAATTTGCGCAAGCTGAAGGCTATGTTCCACCAAGCGAATAAAACTATTTTCAACAACAGGCTTGACAGCAGGGGCTAAAATCTATTTAATTACGCCCCGTTGGCCCGGA
>QXGG01096401.1_pt1 | contig 48411 bp, 39 predicted proteins | sample 1982491 | NCBI WGS metagenome assembly QXGG01 (sample SAMN09924614, study PRJNA488089) | Wastewater metagenome, whole genome shotgun sequencing project. | isolation source: South African research farm wastewater | place: South Africa: Irene, Agricultural Research Council, Animal Production...
CAAGAACATTAGGCAGTCATGCAAAGAGGTGGTGCCGATGAGAGGAGTCGAACCCCCGACCTTCGCATTACGAATGCGCTGCTCTACCAACTGAGCTACATCGGCTTGCTGAAAACCCAGAAGTTTAATTCAGACCCCTCGGCATGGGAAATCGCACATTTTCTTCCACGCCAGGAAGCTTTCTCACCGATGCTGCGCCCAGCGCCTTCACCGCTTGCAAGAGGCCTTGCACCAGGTTCTCTGGAGCAGATGCGCCGGCCGTAATGCCCACACGAGCAGCGTTTTTCAGCCACTCAGGCTTCAATTCAGCAGCGCTTCCCACCAAATAAGCGGGCACGCCAAAGCGCTCGGCCACTTCGCGCAAGCGATTGCTGTTAGAACTCGTGGGGCTACCCACCACCAGCACCACATCGACCTGCTTGGCCATTAGCTTGACGGCGTCTTGACGATTCTGGGTCGCATAACAAATATCGCTTTTTTTAGGGCCCAAAATACCTGGGAATTTTTTAGCGAGCGCGGCAACGATGACCTCGGTGTCATCCACCGAGAGTGTAGTTTGGCTGACATAAGCCAGTTTTTCGGGTGTTTTCACAGTCAGTTTTTCAACGCCTGCAATATCTTCCACCAAATACATTCCGTCGTCGCACTGACCCATGGTGCCCTCGACTTCAGGGTGACCCGCGTGGCCAATCATGATCACCTCATAGCCATCGGCACGAAGCTTTTTCACTTCAACATGCACTTTCGTGACCAAGGGGCAAGTCGCATCGAACACTTCGAGCTGTCGCTGCTGGGCATGTTCGCGAACTTTTAAGGAAACGCCATGCGCACTCATGATCACGCGCGCGCCCAGCGGGACTTCATCTAGGTCTTCAACAAACACAGCGCCTTTGTTGCGCAAATCAGAGACAACATAATCGTTGTGCACGATTTCGTGGCGAACGTAGATCGGCGCGCCAAACTTTTCAAGCGCCCGCTCCACAATATCAATAGCGCGCTCGACCCCTGCACAAAAGCCTCGCGGCTCGGCAAGCACCACTTCCTCGAGCTGTTCATAACGCACGGATGATTCAGTCTGGCTCACGAGCGAGTTCCTTTTCTACAACAGGCCAATGATTCGAACATCAAACTTCATGGGCTGCCCGGCAAGCGGGTGGTTAAAGTCAAACACTGCCGAGTCACCTTCCCAACATTTGAAAATGCCCGCCACGCGACCGCCGCTGCCATCGGGGGTAGGAAACTCAACAATATCGCCAGGAGCGACTGGGTCTTCTGGATTGGCGTAACGATGCAACAGCCCCTTGCTGATCTTTTGAACCAGCTCTGGATTGCGCGGACCAAAGCCATCGTCTGGCCCTAAATCATAAGAACGCTCATCGCCTTCTTTTAAGGCAATCAGGCAGCGCTCTAAGGCCGGGGCAATCTGCCCCTCGCCCACTTGAATCGTTGCGGGCTTGTCTTCAAAGGTATCAAACACCACTTGGCCATTGCCCAGGGACAGCCGGAAATGCAGGGTCACATGCGAGCCGGGCTGGATCCCACCAACAGCTGAGTCTTGAGCACTAGGCATAACGGTCGATAGCAAAAGAAAGCGTTAATCGCGATAGTGTCGATTTTAGGTGCATTACCAATCCCCATGACGAAACCCCTTCAAACCCTGGCGCCCCGAGAAAAACTGCTTGCCCGAGGCGCACAAAGCCTTGAGGATGCCGAGCTCTTTGCGCTACTGCTGGGAACCGGCCTGCCCGGGCGGCCGGCGGTGCAGTTGGCCCACGACCTTTTGCAGGCTTTTGGTGGGGTGGCGGCCACTTTTTCAGCCCCCCGGGAGCAGCTTTGCAGGCAGCCGGGAATTGGCGCTGCCCGCTTTGCAGCCATACAAGCCACCCGAGAACTCGCCCGGCGAGCAGCCAGCGAGCCGCTTGATGATCGACCGCTGATTAACCGCCCTGAAATCGTTAACAACTTTCTAATCACCCATATTGGCGGGCTGCCGCACGAAGTCTTCGCCGTACTGTTTCTGGACAGTCACCACCGGTTGATCCGATTTGAGACCCTGTTTACCGGCACGCTCACCCAGACCAGCGTCTACCCTCGAGAAGTGGCCAAACGCGCCTTGCAGCTCAATGCCTCGGCCTTAATTGCTGCCCACAACCACCCTTCGGGCGCCACCCAGCCCAGCCAGGCCGATCAGCTTTTGACTGCCCAGCTGCGCCGAACCCTGGCGGCCTTGGATATTGTGCTGATCGATCACCTGATCGTAGCGGCTGGCCGAACCACTCCAGCTTAGGCATGGGCGCTGTTTCGGCCCGCCCAGCGGGTTGACCTAAGTCCTTGTTTCCTAATAAACTCTCGGTCTTTGCCGAAATTCGGCCCGTCAAGATTACGAAGGAAAAAAACCATGGCACGAGTCTGCCAAGTAACGGGCAAAAGCCCCATGGTGGGAAACAATGTTTCTCACGCCAACAACAAAACCAAGCGGCGCTTTCTGCCCAATGTGCAGTACAAGCGGTTTTGGGTTGAAAGCGAAAACCGTTGGGTGCGTCTGCGTGTAACCCCCGCAGCGGTGCGCACCATTACCAAGCACGGCATTGATGCAGTGCTGGCCGATCTTCGCGCCAAGAACGCACTCTAACCCCCTAATCACCACACCACTTACCGAGAACAATCATGGCAAAAGGCGGCCGCGAAAAAATCAAGCTGGAGTCCACTGCGGGCACCGGCCACTTCTACACCACGACCAAGAACAAAAAAACCATGCCTGAGAAAATGGAAATCAAAAAATTTGATCCCAAAGCTCGCAAGCATGTCATGTATAAAGAGACAAAGATCAAGTAGTCATTTTGTCCGTCACAGAAAAACCCGCATCAGGCGACTCATGCGGGTTTTTTGTTCACTTGAATAAAGGTCTGCACCATGGATCTGGGGCTTCGCAATAAACGAGCGCTTGTATTGGGCGCGGGCAGTGGTTTGGGCAAAGCGGTCGCACTGGCGTTGGCCTGTGAAGGTGCAACTGTTGTAGCTGCAGGCCGCACCCCCGAAAAGCTTGAGGCAACATGCGCAGAAATTAAAGCCGCAGGCGGCAAGGCCTACGCCTTGGCCTGCGATCTTCGCAACATTGATGCCATTCCTGCTGTGGCCGAAGCAGCAAAAAAATTATTGGGTGGCAACATTGAAATTCTGTTTAACAACGGCGGCGGGCCAGCCCCAACGCCGGCCCAAGGCCAGCCCATGCAGGCTTGGCATAATCAGTTTGATAATTTGGTGGCCAGTGTCATTGCCATGACCGACGCAGTGTTACCCGAGATGAAAGCTGCAGGCTGGGGCCGAATCATCACCAATGCTTCTTCAGGCGTTGTGGTGCCCATTGCAAATTTGGCCATGTCGAATGCATTGCGATCCGTCCTAGTGGGCTGGAGCAAAACCTTGGCGAATGAAGTGGCCGCACAGGGCATTACGGTGAACATGGTCTTGCCCGGCCGAATTAACACCGATCGCTTGCAGTTTCTGGATGAAGCGCGCGCCAAGCGCGAAAACATAACTGCGCAAGAAGTGAGCGAAAAAATGAAGGCGGCAATTCCCGCCAAGCGCTATGGCAACCCGAATGAATACGGCGATGTGGTGGCTTTTTTGGCCTCTACCCGCGCAAGCTATATCACCGGCTCAATGATTCGGGTGGATGGCGGCGCGATCGCAAGCGTGTGACCCCACCTGAAGCATGCGGCTTGGCAGCGCGTGGTTCACGATTCGCTCTAGCTCACCGGCCGCCTCAAGCAGGCCATCAAAATCAAGGCCAGTATCGAAACCGCAACGCTGCAACATGTACGCTGCATCCTCGGTGCAAATATTGCCGCTTGCCCCCGGGGCGTAAGGGCAGCCCCCAAGCCCACCGAGCGAACTATCGAAATGACGAATACCTTCGTTCGCTGCTGCCATAACATTGGCAAGACCCAGGCCCCGCGTGTCGTGAAAATGCATGACCAACCGAACCGGATAGCCCTGCCCGATTAAGTAGCGGCTGACCCGCTCAACCTCTTTTGGCGCGCCCATGCCCGTGGTGTCACATACCGAGACACTCTCAACCCCAAGGGCCACAAAACGCTCGACCCAGTAATAGACCTCTGCATCGGCAATAACGCCTTCAAACGGACAACCAAACGATGTAGATAGCGACACATTCACAGCAATCTTTTGCTCTTTGGCAAGCCCTACCACTTCGGAGAGCTGCGCAAAGGACTCCTCGCGCGACATGCGCATGTTTTCGCGGTTATGGCTCTCTGAGACCGACATCACGATGTTGAATTCATCAACCCCTACACCCATGGCCCGTTGCGCGCCTTTTAAGTTGGGAATGAGCGCAACATAGATCACGCTTTTTTCACGCTTGATTTTTTCAAATACCTGGGAAGCGTCGGCCAGCATGGGAATGCGCGCAGGGTTTGAAAATGCAGAGACCTCAATGCGGTGAAAGCCAAGTGTTGAGAGCTGATTGATTAAATTAATTTTTTGCTCTGTGGGAACAAATTCGGGCTCCATTTGAAAGCCATCACGGGTGACCACTTCGCCAAAGTAAACGCGCTCTGTCATATTGATCGGTTATCGTTTTGGTTTGATCCCATGCGCAGCCAGCACCTCTTGGGTGTGCTGCCCAAGCCGTGGTGCCGACTGCCGAACACTGCCTGGTGTGCGGCTTAATTTGGGCACCACACCTGGCTGCAGCACATCGTTGCCGTTGTGATCTTTTACGGTGAGCAGCATATCGCGCGCCGCATAGTGCGGGTCTTTTGCAATATCGGCTGCGGTGTAGATGAGGCCACCAGGTACCGAAGCCTTGTTGAGCTGCTCGACCACTTCAGCAGAGGAACGCTGCTGGGTCCATTGCGCAATCGCTGCATCAATTTCTTCAACACGTTTTACACGGCCTTGATTGTCGGCAAGCTCAGGGTCGTTGGCCAAGTCTTGGCGACCAATCAGGGCCATGAGGCGCTTGAAAATACTGTCGCCGTTGCCGGCTACCAACACCCAGCCATCGTTGCTGGGGTAGGCGTTGCTTGGGGCAATGCCAGGCAGTGAAGATCCGGCGGGCTCGCGGTTTTTACCCGTTAAGCCATATTCAGGAATGAGGCTTTCCATGCAGTTAAACACCGATTCATACAATGCCACATCGATCTCTTGGCCAAGGCCGCTGTGATGGCGCTCGTTTAAGGCCAACAAAATTCCGATCACACCATGCAGGGCCGCCAAAGTGTCGCCAATGCTCACCCCCACGCGCACAGGAACACGGCCCGGCTCTGCCGTTAGGTAGCGCAAGCCACCCATGGCTTCGCCCACCACGCCAAAGCCCGGAAGATTTTTATACGGGCCCGACTGCCCAAAACCCGATACCCGCAACATGATGAGTCGGGGGTTAATTTTTGAAAGCTCGGCGTAACCCAAGCCCCACGACTCCATCATGCCGGGGCGAAAGTTTTCAATGAGTACATCGGCGTCGTTGACTAACACCCGAAGCGCGGCTTGGCCTTCTTCTGATTTCAGGTCGAGCACCACCGATTGCTTGTTGCGGGATTGAACCTCCCACCAAATGGAGCTTTCGCCATTCATGATGCGCCAATTGCGCAATGGATCGCCGGTGCCCGGCGATTCGACCTTAATGACGGTCGCTCCGAAATCACCCAATGTTTTGCCCGCAAAGGGGCCGGCAATGAGCTGGCCCAGCTCGATGACTTTTAGGCCGGAGAGCGGGCCTTGTGTTTTCGATTCACTGTTCATGCGCGGTTCTTTCTACACAGCGCAATCATAGTCGGTAAACGATTCAGAAGGGCGGATAGCCCGAACCTACCTTGCCATTGATTTGGCGATCTCGTCCCGGTCTCGTAGTGCCATGATCGAGCGACGCGCATTCGATTGCATGGCGACCGACGCAAACACTTGAATTGGCCAACGAGGCTTCCACCGTCCCTGCAGGTCTCGCGCCGCGAGCGAACGGCACTCAATGCTCGGGGACAACATCGACACATTGGCCCCATGGCCATAATTGACGAGCCCTATCGTTTCCTTTCTGCTGCTATTGAGCCAGCCGCAGCCCGACCACAAGGCGAGAGATCGGGCAAGCAAAGGCCCAACGATCGGCATATTCAAAGGAACGCCGAACTGAAGGCGCAACTTTAAGGTGTTGGCCTCGAGTAAGGTCTGCTCAGACACCACGCCTACCGGAAGATTGCCCAAATGCCGTTGCACACCTGAGGCCGGAATCGCTCGAAGCGCGAGCGCCGGAAGCGGCGCCGATGGAATTTCAATTTCACCAGCACCGGCTCCCGGGCTCAAATATCGGTCTGCAGGCTTGCCCCAATCCTGAAAACTCTGGCGTGTGGGAGATAACACTTCCCAACGCAGCCAGCCAAGTGCCAGGCCCTCTGTTAGTTCCCCCCCAGAACGAAATACTGAAGAAGGAATGCCAGATAGCGAGTTTGATCGGCCCACCAGGGGCGCCAACCCCTGAACCAAGCCATCTCGAATCGAATTGTCGCTGCCATGCGAAACGCTCGCATGTCGGGCCGCCACGACAACCGCGTGCTGAAGCGCAAACTTCGCGTGCCAAAGCAAACCAACTTGAATTAACACAAATAGAAGAAAGATCAGAATTGGCAAGGCCAGCAATGACTCTAAAATCGAAAAACCCTGTGGCCCGTCTGATCGACAATTGGCCCTCAAAACCACACGATCTCCAACTGCGAGCGCTTGTCGATTCTTAAATTCAATGACATGTCTCGCGTTGGGATTAGATCTCACCGAATAGCCGCCAAACCCGTCGTGTACCTCCAGAACCTGCCAGCCTTCGGACAGAAATACCAACTGTATTTCCCTGGCAAGGCCGAACCCCTGAACGCTTGAGCACCATGGGAACACAAGGGCTTGGGCGCTGACTGACAGCCGCAGTCCAAGCAACCTTTGCCAAAAGCTTCTTGCAATTGTGTAGGTAAATTCTGTAGCGATCTTCTGCGCATCCAGGGGATGGATTAAACCCACATGGCAGCAGCCCATCAGAACAACCCAGAGCCTGAGAGCCGAATGGCGAGAGGGAACGCCAAAACAAGAAATGTGCACGGGAAAATGCAAATCGCAAGCGGCGCTAACAGTTTCACTGGGAGCTTCATGGCATGGCGCTCCGCTGCCAAGGCTTGGCTAGTCCGCAATTGCTCAGCTTGTCGACGCAAGAGTGCCGCCACACTCACGCCTTGCCGCTCTGCTGCAATCACCGCAGCCGAAAACTGAACGACCTCTGGGATTGCCAAGCGCTCGGAAAATCGCTGTAGTGCCAAAGTTTTTGAGCCGCTCGCAAGGGTATCTCGAATTAATTCTTGCAATTGGGCACGCAACCCCGCGCTTGATCCGGCAGCCGGAAGCTGCTGAGCAGCTAATTGCAAGGCCGACTGAAAATTCTTTCCACTCTCCAGAGTCAAGCTCAAAACATCCAGGAAACTTGGGAAGTTGCGGCTCACCTGGCGCTGGATAACCTTGTAACGATCGGATGTTTTCGAAGTGAGCAGGAAAAAGGTCAATACTCCCGATAGTGCCGGCAGAGCAAGACTGAAGGCTGGCGAAAAGTTTAGAAGCAGTAGCCCTGCACACGACACCATTCCTGCGCAAGCAACAACCAACAACGAAAGTGCATTACGAAAAACTGCAAACTCTCGGGCATCGAGATCTAAATAGTCCCCTGTAGCGGAAAGCGCTTTCGAAAGCTTTGCGGAAGGCCTGGCCCAATGCTGCGCGGTTGACATAAAAGGCACAAAAATCAGCCAAATGCGTGGCGCTGGATTGGGCCAATTTGAAATGCGCTGCCTCAATGCAACCAGCTCAACGGCATGCATTTTTGATTTAATCCAGCATATAAATTGATAAAAAATCCAGCCTGTCAAAATAGCGAAGACGATCTGCCAAACAAGAATTTGATTATTCATTGTGAGCCACCTCTATTCCTTGATTACCACAAGTCGTCTAATCCAGAGCAAGCCCACAAGCTCCAGAGACAGCACAATTCCAATCACTAAATGCCCGGTGCTTGTTGTCCAAAGGGGTTTCATAGACGACGAATCGATCACCGAGAGCACCAGTGCCAGTAGCAAAGGCAGTGCCACCATGACCCATGCCTGCAGTCGGCCTTGTGCTGTGAGAGCATCGACTTTTTCCTCGACAATCAAGCGCTGACGACAGGCGTGGGCCAGACGATCGAGAGCATCGGCGAGATTTCCCCCCGAAGAAGACGAGACACCAATCGTGAATCCAAGCAAACGAATATCGTCCAGCGGAATGCGCTTTGCCCACTCTGATAAGGCGGTAGAGAGAGGGATGCCAATTCGTTGCATCCGCTCGAGAATCGCAAGCTCCTGTGCAATCGGGTTAGCAGACTGCTGAGATACCTGAAGCAATGCCGATCGGATCGACAAACCAGCACGCAAAGAGGTTGCAACGAGCTCCACTACCCCCGGCAGCTGATACCGAATCGCTTTAAAGCGCTTTGAAAGCTTAAAACGCACCACACTGAAAATACCCAGAAACACCAGGCTTGCGACTACGGGAAACACAAACAGCGAACGCAAGATCAAGAGAGACAAAATCAGCGACAACACAAGCGTAGAAATCAACACGGTCCGTAATGCGCGTGGCTGTACAAATACATGGAACGCTTCTAGCCGCTTGGCCAGGAGCCCCTCAAGCGACAACGCCCGCTGAGATAAGGCCTGTCCGAGGCGAGGGAGCAACAACGCAGCGGCCAAACCCCATGCGACCATAATCCAGGCGTAATGCATTAGAGGGCCTCCTCTTCCAGCCTCGATAAAAACGAGAGATTGGCGTTGGGGTTTCGCTGAACAATTAATTCAAAACAAGACGGTAAAATTCCTGAGTACTGGTGTCGAGCGAGATCAGGCCGCCACATAAACACTTCCTGGGTTTGGATAACGCCAGACTCGACGCCCGTGACTTCAGAGATACTCACAATTCGTCGTTTTCCATCGGCACAGCGTTGTTGCTGAACCACCAAATCAACGGCTGAAGCGATTTGCTCACGAATCGCGCCCAGCGGGAGCTCGAAGCCAGCCATCAGGACCATTACTTCCAGTCGTGACAACGCGTCTCTCGGGGTATTTGCATGAATTGTGGTGAGCGAACCTTCATGCCCGGTGTTCATGGCCTGGAGCATGTCGAGCGCCTCCCCGCCCCGGCACTCTCCCACAATTATTCGGTCAGGGCGCATACGCAGGGAATTACGCAACAAGTCACGAACGGAGACCAGACCAGAGCCTTCCGCATTGGCCTGTCGAACCTCGAGTGCGACAAGATTTTCATGATCGAGCCGAAGCTCGGCCGCATCCTCAATGGTGATAAGCCGTTCGTGTGCCGGAATCCATCGTGACAGCAAGTTTAAAAGGGTGGTCTTGCCCGAGCCCGTCCCGCCCGAAACAACCACATTCAACCGGTTCGCAACAGCCAACTCTAAGAAATCAAGCATGGGCTGACTCGCCGATCCACGGCTGACAAAATCGGCTGGCCCCATTAATCGCCTCATGAATCGGCGGATCGTAATGCTTGAGCCTTTCATGGCGAGCGGCGGAATTACGGCATTAACACGGGAGCCGTCCGCCAGACGGGCGTCGACCATGGGTGATGCCTCGTCAATGCGTCGGCCGAGAGGCGACACAATTCTGTCAATGACCGCCCGAACGCTATCCTCACTCGAAAATCGAGCATCAATCTGCTCACAAACGCCATGACGCTCTACGAAGATTTGCTCAAAAGAGTTCACCATGATCTCTGAAATATCAGGATCCAAAAAGAGTTCTTCCAGGGGTCCAAGGCCCACCGACTCTGCAATCACCTGCTCTGAAAAGCGATCTCGTGAAGCGGCGTCTTGCCCGCTGAGCAGGCTATCCACAATTGGTGACAGCAGCTCTCGACATTCCAATCGAACAACAGAGTCGGACACACCTTGCCAATCCTTTTTTCTCAAATCAATCAGCGCTCTGAGCTTGGCGACAGCCTCGTCAATCAGGTCTTGTAATCCACTTTCCGCTTGACTGTCTTGATCCTGCACCAGCTGATCTACCCGCAAATCCCATGAGCCAATCTGAATTCGATCTCCTTGCCTGAGCGGACCGTACTCCGTGATTCGCTGGCCATTAATCAATGTACCGGCCAAGGTTCCGTGGTCGATCACCATTAGGCCCACCGAGGAACGCCGAATCTCACTGTGACGCTTGCCAACCCACAATCCGGTGAGTGCAATTTGCGCGCCGTCATCACGCCCAATAAGACTTGGAAAGTCGCTTAGCAGGATTTTTGTGGGCATTCCGCCCGATTGAGACAATGAAATCCATGCGCTCGAAACGACCGATTCTTGAGTTGGATTCGCCCTCATTTGGAAGCCTTCCCCGAGATTGCCTTCTCGGCCTCTTCCAGCCTTTTGATCGATCGCTCAGTCAGGTCACGATTGAGCTCACTGCCAGGATTAATAAAGCGCGGCGTTACAAAAACAATCATCTCGCTTCGGCTCTCCCGAAAGTCCTTCGACTGAAAGAGCTTGCCCAGTATGGGTACCTCTGCAAGGCCGGCCAGTTTGTCCACCGTCTTGCTTTTATCCTGGGTAATCAGCCCCGAAATGACGAGGGTTTCACCCTCCTCCAAGTTCACTTCCGTCTCAGTTTGCCGAGAAAGAAATGCTGGCAAATCACCAACTTTGATAACAGGGTCGATTGTTGAGAGCTCGGTCATGACTTTTGCGGAGACACTGCCCGATTCAGTAAGAACCGGATTGATTTCAAATTTGATGCCATACGGCTTGAATTGAACCGATGTCGCTCCAATTGCGCTCGTAATGGGCAAGGGAACCTCGCCGCCTGCCAGAAACTTTGCCGAACCGCCGCTTTTGCACGCCAAAATCGGTTCAGCAAGCACGATTGCATCCCCCTTTTGCTCCATGAGATTAATGACCGACGCCAATGTCGACTGCAGGCCGAAATACATTGCAAAAGGCGCAACCTTGCCCGCGAAAGGAACATCAGATGTGGTACCGGGAAGATTGCCAATCAATCCTGGGGCGCCGGAAGAATCAATTGTCCCGGAAGAGGCAGGCCGAAAATGGTTGTTGGTCTTGAAATCGCCCACGACGCCAAACACGGGTCCTGCCGTGCTTTTTTGCCAATTAATTCCAATATTTTCAAGGGCACTCTTTTTAACTTCTAAAAAACGCACCTCCATCGCAATCATCTGCTCAGTTCCAGCGTGCTGAACGAGATTGACGATTAACGGAGACCGTTGCGCGAGCTCACGGATTTTTTCCGATTCCTGGGCGCTTCTGGCGCGCCCTTCAATGACCACTTTTCCGCCAACCGACTTGACTTCAATCGCTGATTTTTTACCCAACCAGCGGCGTACATCTCGTAACAAGTCTTCGTTATCCCCAGGATTCACCCGAATTAAAAGTTTTTTCTCGGTGCCATCTCGAAACCAGAAATGGGCAGTTGTGGTGCCAGGTTGCAGCCCCAAAAGCAAGATCTGGTTTTTTTCAAGTTTCTTTGCCGAGGCGATTTTGCCGTTACCGACCGCGAGTCGTTTCAAGCCAGCTTCGTTCAGAACGTGAGTCTCACCCGCCATCAGCACAATCTCAGGTTCAGTGATTTTCGATTCCACTGACCCTTGGGCCAAATTTATCAGGCCCAAAAAGCCCGCCAAGAAAACGAAAAAGACTCTTATCCCCGTCTTCAAAAATAAGTATTTCATTGCAAACCTCCGTCAACACCACCAATTAAAATTTCCACCGGCAGCTCTAAAAGCTTTGCCGATGCTTTGCGCTTAGATCCCAGTAAGTTCGAATCCGCCGGGCTTCTTAGTGCGATGCCCAGTCTTCCCTGGAATTGCCCGCCAAGAACAGCCGACGCCACGGCCGAGGGAACCGCCAATGTGATGCTTGAATACGGCGCGTTGAGCTCAGCCGCTTGGGGGTTGTCGGGCCGCTCGGTTTTTTGGCCCGTCGCAATCACGCGAAGGTTTTCCGCCACCAGCTTTGCGGAGCGCGAACCCTTAACACCTTCAGTCGGCACCTGAATCATCGAACTCATGTCACCTCCGCCAGGGGTCATTGCGGTGCCCCAAAGGTCAATGCGATCACCAGGCTGTATCAAACCGCCAATCGAAGAAACCTCATCGACAGCAATGGATATCGCGCGATAACCCGGCTCTAAGGACATTCCAGAGGCAGAGTTTTTTGACTGACGCAGATGGTCAAGCGTAAGGGGATTGCCAGCCTGTAAAGTTCGAGACAAGGCGGCGTGATTCACAGAGTCAAACTCATGCGGACGCAGTGCATCAGGGGGCATCCACTCCCGTGGAATCTGTCGCACCGCAATGGTTTCTGAGCCTATTTTTTCGCCGCTTCCTAAATCTCGGGCCGCGACCAGAACCTCGACAAAACCGCCTTTTGGAAGCATTCGCTCTCGCTCTGCGGAGACCTGCTCTTGCGCGTACTGCTGTGTGGCCCAGAACGCGAACAAGGCGGCGAGGCCGCCGGCGCCAACCATCCAATAACGCTGCACGTGAGAGGCCAGGAAAAACCTCTTGATTTGGCAGTAGACCTGCCCAAACTTGTTTTTCATAAATTTCACCAAGGAATAGATAAAAGAAAACTGTAGGAAGAAAGAAGCTCTGCAAAAGCCTTCCCCAGGCCTGCCGGAGACCGCTCAAAGGCGATCCACATCACTGCCAAACTGGCTGCAGCGATCAGATATTCGATGATTGCGTGGCCGCTCGGCCGCGTAGCTTGCTTCATTGCTTCGCATCCCGCTGAATCACCACCGAATAGCTTCCACCATCGGGGTGCGGATGCGTGAGCACCAAAGCATTTTTCGATGACGCAGCAATGCTTTTTTTATGGTGATCCGGAACACCTGAAAAAGACTGACGGTAGCGAATATTCGCCTGGATGCCATGGTCAAACACATCAAGATCCCAAATAGATCGAGGCTGATACGCAAGGCTATCCGCCTTGCTTTTGCTGCCATTCAAAGGAATGCGAACGAACCAGCCTCTGGATTTTTTGTTAGACGAGAGTTGTGGCTCCCACTGTTCAGCAAGCCAAACTCCTTTGTCGACTTTGCCCGTAACGCACCATGCACCAGTGCGCTGCTCGATCACCACAAATCCGTCTGCTCGCCACTGTCGTGCAGTATGTGCCGCCATATCACAACCACTGGCAGTGCCCTGGAGCAACTGCGCTTGCAAGGAAACACCATTAACAACGAAAGAAAGGCTGGCAGCAGCAATGGTTTTGGTAATTAACATGGGTTATTTCTTATCGAACCTGAACCCGTGAATTCGAGTAGGAAACATCGGGATCCACGCGATGGAAAGCACCCCGAAACGCTTGCGTATTTGACTCAAGACCTACAGCATCCATCAGGGGCATAAGCACATCTTTGGCGGGGGCGTAGGCCATTGCCGCTGTGCTTTTAAGGAGGGCAAACGGGTGTTCACCCTCCCGTACCCGCTCGTAAAAATGGCTACGGGTATTGGCTGACCACGCATCGCTGATCAGCGCAAGGCGGCTTGTTTGTCGAAGAGACGGAATTGCAAGCTTACTTGGCAGTGGCGTTTCAGATCGCCACAGGATCGTCTGCACGGTAGACCGCGTGAGCTGATCCGGCGCAGGCAGCCCAAAGATCAAGGGGCCTGCTTTTAGGCTAAAGCCCCGAAATGCATCGACAAGCTTTCCCAGCAGGTTTTTATCGGCGCCATCTACACGCGGCAGATCAACAGATAAACGAATATCTTCTGGTGCTTCAAGATAGTCTCGAAATCTTCCAAGCAGGTAGCTATTGCGCATGTGTCGCTCGGATTCCAAGGCGTTCGCGCGACAAAAACCAGGCTGTATGTCGCAATCAAAGGCGGCGGTGCGTGCTGCAAGACTGGTGCGAATCCCACTATCGCCGACAAAACCAAGCACCACAATCACCGTGAGGAGTAAAGACAGCACTCCTGATAGAACGACGAGCTCGATCATGGACTGTCCACGGGGCAAAGACGACCGAAGCAATCTCATTGGACGCCCGACTGGGAGATCGCCAGGGCAATCGCCCTATCTTGAGTAGTCGGGCCCACCAAACGCGCCCCCCAGAATGGAGAGAAAAGATTTGCAAACTCTCGTGTAGCCGGGTCAGAGAGCGTGTCGATGGGGCGCAGGAAATAAGTCTCCCCTACTGCCAAGGACCAAATCTGACCTGCCAGAGGTTTTGAAGAATCAGCCAAGAGCTTTTTCGAGGCAGTGAGCTGGGTAACTTTGTCGGCTGGCAATCGAACCAAAACCGGCACCCGAACAGAGGCGTTTTGGCGTGCCTGGGCGAGCGCAGCGCTAAGCGCTCGCGTGGGGCTTAGGCCCAAATAGCCCGGAATGCTCACCAGACTAGATTTCGCTCTCGAGAACGCGCCTCCATTGGCACTCACGCCAGCAGGGTCTTCGCGAATACCAGCTCTCTTTGATGTGGCATCGGATGCGCCCCAGCCCAACGGAATTGATTCTCCAATGCTTCCACAGGTTCGATTCCAGCGGCTTCTCCGTCTCCAAGTGTGAATCGACAGGGTGTCAGCAGCTTCAATGTCACGATAATCACTCGTAAACCATGTCCCGCCCCGACGTATCAACTTGCCAAAAGCCCGGTCGATGCTGGTAGGAATACAACCTGTTGTGGGCATTAAATACAGGCGCTGGTCCGTGGCCCTTCCCTGCGAAAAACTGTCTTGAGCTCGACGCACCAGGTTCGCAAGCTCTCGCCGATCTGCCCCGGAATTTGCCTTGCTAAAACTTGAGAATGCAGAAATGTCACTGCTTGGAATGATTCGCCCAAAAAAACGCGGATCGGCGGTCCAGATCACCTCATTGACAAGCGCCTGAGCCCCGAAGGGAGTTGCGGCGGCATGCATAATTTGCTGGCTGTTTTGCAAAGCCCGGGTGTAAGCGGATCGTAAAGGCACCTCGGTCATCGCCCCCGCACGTGCGAGCTGATGGCTCACGGTAGAGACTTCACGAATCATTTCAGCGACGGGACGAAGCGCGGGAACCACCGATGCAACAGTGCCAGCATTCGTTGAAAGCCTCTGTACATACTGCGTCCAGGCCACCAAAGTGACTGCTTGGGCCATCATGATCTCGTTGGCCGCAATCGCCCGATTGCTATAAGCGTCGTAATTAAGAATTTGTGCATACCATGTTGCAACTGACTTGGCTGCAGCATCTGCAACCGCGAGGGAGCGCGCCTTGTCATTTGTAAAAATTGCGGATTGCGAGATGGCAATCGCCAAAACGCAAGCGGTTGCAATCACAGCCAAACCAATGATCACGACAGCGCCGCGGGCGGGGGATCGAGCAAAAGGCGACAACATTCGACTTAATGATTGTCTTGGTTATAGTTTTTCAAGTCTTTGCGCGTATTGGCCTGCGACTTGGCAGCAGCTGCTGAACTTGTCGCGGCGTTCATAGCCCCTCCCGCATCGTTGCCAGAAATCTCTTGAGCAATGCCCGCCGTCTGATTTCGAATAGTTTGGCCAAGCATGCTGTACACGCCAATTGCGGCGACAGCAACAACAGCGACGACAATGATGTATTCCGTCATGCCCTGGCCCAAGGGAATAGATCGTGAATTTAAAGGCTCAACAAAACGACTTGCCAATGCAAGCTTGGCATTGGCCCAGCGAGGGTTAAATAACTTGCGCATATCAATCTCCGAAAATGCCGGCTCAACGAGCCGGTTCGAAGACGATGATCAAGCCGCAGGGCGCGGAAAGAAATCAGCCAGAGGTTCTAGACCAAAGGCTGATGTAAGGAAATTTGGCGATTAATGCGCGTGCAAAATGCTTGCTGCAAAGCCTGCTACGGCAATGCCCACCAGCATGAGTGCGGGCTGCTGCCATGCCGCAGCCTTCAGGCCGCCGCGGCCGTGTTCATGGGCTTGGGCATGCAGCTGCGGAATTAAGTCGGAAAGCGCAATGTAAATAAAATTGGCGGCAGCCACCACCAACACATACGGCACCCAATCAACAGCCTCGCCAAAATAAATAAAGCCAAGCAGCGCCCCCATAAAAGCGCCACAGCCGGTTAACACATTAAAAAATAGCGCCTTTGATTTTGTAAAGCCGCTGTTTAACAACACTAAAAAGTTGCCAATCTGCTGGGGCACTTCGTGGGTGGCTACGGCAAGCGCTGTTAGCACACCAAGAGCTGGATCGGCATAAAACGCAGCGGCAATCAACACGCCATCGGCAAACGCATGCACCGTGCTACCAATTAACAAGGCCCAGCCACCACGGCCGGCTGTGCGCGCATCATGCCCATGGGGGTGATCATGGCCATCGTGCTCATGGTGGTGATCATGGCGCAAAATCGCCAGACGCTCTAAAACAAAAAAGCCCACCAAGCCACATAACAAGGCCAGACTAACCCCATGAATCTCGCCGCCCATGTGCACGCTCTCAGGCAACAAGTGCAACAAGGCAGCACCCAACAACATGCCTGCAGAAAAACTCACCAGGCGCTCGACCCATTTGGAAAGCGGCCCGAGCGACACAACAGCCGCCATTAGAATCGACACAACGGTGGCCGCTACGGCCGCAAGCAAGGTATAAGCCAACAACATAATGTTTACGCAACTCCGTATTGTTTAAACCAGGCCGCTGCACGCTGAAAACCATCTTCTGCGGCGTCTTTGCGATAGCTCGGCCGATAGTCTGCATGAAAGGCATGCGGTGCATCGGGGTAGACTACGATCTTCGATTCTTGCGAGGCTTTGCTGCCAAACGACAAGCGGGTTTCCATTTCAGTGACGGTGTCATTGGGAATGCCATCGTCTTTGCCGCCATACAGGCCCAGTACCGGAAATTGCAGCTTGTCAGCAATATTGTGGGGATGAGTGGGGGTGGCGTCGTTCACAGTCGTCATGAGCCTGCCGTACCAGGCCACGCCAGCCTTCATTTTCTGGGTCGCTGCAGAAGACATCCACACAATGCGGCCGCCCCAGCAAAACCCGGTAATGCCCATTTTGGCTGCATCGCCACCATTAGCGGCCGCCCAATTTAATGTGGCTTCTATATCAGCAAGCACTTGGGTGTCAGACACCTTGCTCACCACATTGGCAAAAATGTCCGCAATGTTTTTGTATTGACTGACATCGCCTTGGCGCACAAAAAAATCAGGCGCAATGGCCATATAGCCCAGTTTGGCAAAGCGGCGGCATGTGTCTTTAATGTATTCATGCACTGCAAAGATCTCGTGCACCACAATCACAGTGCCAAGCCTTGTCTTGCCCGTGGGCATGGCCCGATAGGCGGGAATTTTTCGGTCTTTGGCAGGAATTTCCACCATACCCGCCGTTAAGCCAACCGTATCCGTGGTGATCACTTGGGCAAGCAAAGGGCCGGTGGGGACAACCGCAGCCGCAAAGCCTGCAGCCACTGAGCCTTGAATAAAACCACGGCGGGAGCTGCCGGTTTCAGTTTTTGGCGACAAAGAATCAATTTCCCGCTTTAAAGAATCCAGCATGACAAATCCCCTTTTATCGTTAAGCACGCCTGCAGTTGCATTAATGCGCTTCATCCCAGTTATCTCCAACACCCACTTCAACCAACAGCGGCACACGCAGCGTCGCCACACGAACCATCTTTTCGTGCAACAAGCCACGAATCGTTTCTACCTCGTCTTGCGGCACTTCCAGCACTAACTCGTCATGCACCTGTAAAACCAGGCGAGATCTTAGCTGCTCTTGCTCCAAACTTCGCTGCACTTCGATCATCGCCAGCTTAATCAGATCCGCGGCTGTGCCCTGCATAGGGGCATTAATGGCCGCCCGCTCAGCGGCCTGCCGCCGTGGCCCGTTGGGTGAGTTGATTTCAGGCAACCACAGCCTGCGGCCAAATACGGTTTCCACATAGCCGTGCGCCTTGGCGGCCTGACGAATGTCATCCATGTATCGCGCCACTCCAGGGTATTTGGCGAAGTACTGATCGATGTAGTTTTTGGCCACGCCACGATCAATGTCGAGATTGCGGGCAAGCCCAAAAGCGCTCATGCCGTAAATCAGGCCAAAGTTAATCACCTTGGCATAACGGCGCTGCTCCGAAGTCACCTGATCCAGCGGCACGCCAAACACTTCGCTGGCAGTGGCTTTATGAACATCTTCTCCCGCCTGAAATGCCCTTAACAACCCCGCGTCTTGTGACAAATGCGCCATGATCCGCAGCTCAATTTGCGAATAGTCGGCCGACATGAGCTTAAAGCCTGCTGGCGCAACGAACGCCTGCCGAATACGGCGGCCTTCAGCAGTGCGCACCGGAATGTTTTGAAGATTCGGGTCGCTGGATGCCAACCGGCCGGTGACCGCCACAGCTTGTGAAAATGTTGTGTGCACCCGACCTGTTTTCGTGTCAACCATTTTGGGCAGCTTGTCGCAATACGTCGACTTTAGTTTTGAGAGACTGCGCCACTCTAAAAGCACTTTCGGCAGGGGATAATCTTCGGCAAGTTTTTCAAGCACTTCTTCATCGGTTGAGGCAGCACCGGTTGCAGTTTTTTTAACCGGCGCGTAGCCCAGCTTGCCAAACAAAATTTCGCCGAGCTGCTTGGGCGAACCCAAATTGAAAGGCTGGCTAGCCAGTTCGTGAGCCTGCGCTTCTAGGGCGGAGATTTTCTGGGCCAGCTCTTCGCTTTGCGCCTCGAGCAAGGGGGCATTAATTTCAATGCCGTTGTGCTCCATTTGCCACAGCACCTGGGCGACTGGAATTTCAATGGATTCGTAAATTTTCAAAAGCTCTGGCGAAGATTGAATCTGCGGCCAAAGGGTTTCGTGCACATGCAAAGTAAAATCAGAATCCTCGCTGGAATAACGCGTGGCCGTGTCAATGGCCACCTGTTCAAAGCCAATGCGAGAGGCGCCTTTGCCGGTAACCTCGTCGTAACTAAGGCCCTTGCGGCCCAAATGCCGCTGGGCTAGCGACTCCAAATCGTGTGATTTATGGGCCTCCAGCACATAAGACTCCAGCAAGGTGTCATGTGCGATTCCGCGAAGAAAAATTCCGGCACCGGCAAACACATGTTGGTCGTACTTTAAGTTTTGGCCCACTTTTTTACGCGAGGCATCTTCAAGCCAAGGTTTTAATTTTGCAAGCACTTCTTGTACGGGCAACTGGGCAGGCACGCCTGCGTAGTCATGCGCGAGCGGCACATACCAGGCCTTGCCCACTGCGGTCGAAAACGACAACCCAACAATGTTGGCAGCACGTGCATCAATCGATGTGGTTTCTGTGTCTACAGCAACCAAATCTGCTTGATTGATCGCTTGGAACATCGCATCAAACTCGGGCCACTCAAGAACCGCCGTGTAATGGGTTTCTAAGTCAAATAAGCTTGCCGCGGCCAAACTGGGCTCGGGCGGTACGGATACACCGGCAACGCTTGCGGCTTGCCCAATGCCACGCAAGCTTCGATCAAGCTGATACTGCTGTTTAAGCCTCTCAATTTCAGCTTGGTTAATCGCCTGAAAAGTCAACGCTTGATCAAAGCTGCTCACAGCCTGCGACAGATCGCAATCGGTTTTTACGGTGACCAGGACTTTGGCGGTCGGCAGCCAATCCAATGCCTTGCGCAGGTTTTCACCCACCACGCCGCTCACCTGATCGGCGGCGGCGATTACCGCATCAAGCGATCCGTACTGTGCAATCCACTTCGCCGCAGTTTTAGGGCCGACCTTTTCAACGCCCGGAACATTATCTGAAGCATCGCCCACCAAAGAAAGGTAATCCACGATGCGCTCGGGCGGCACGCCAAACTTGTCAATGACCGCCGAACGGTCTGATACTTTTGCGGGGCCGCCATCGCGGCTCATGGTGTCAATCAAAATCACTTGGTCGTTGACCAGCTGAGCCAGGTCTTTGTCTCCCGTGGCGATCACGGTTGCTAAACCCTTGGCACTTGCCTGTCTGGCCAAAGTGCCAATCACATCGTCGGCCTCGACTCCGGGGACCTGCAACAAGGGCCAACCCAAGGCGCGCACCGCCTCGAAAACGGGCGTAATCTGAGCCGCCAGATCTTCTGGCATAGAAGCTCGATTGGCCTTGTATTGCGAATAAATCTCGTCGCGAAAGGTGGGGCCCTTGGGATCAAATACGCAGGCCACATAGCGCGAAGGCCATTCGGCCTGCACCCGGCGCAGCATATTGATCATTCCCGTGAGCGCCCCAGTCGGAAAGCCCGATTTGCTCCGAAGATCTGGCAAGGCGTGAAAGGCTCGATACAAAAAACTCGAGGCATCGATCAGCAATAGTCGGTCTTGGGGCTTTGCGCTCACCGGCAGCAGTCCTAAACAAAGAGGGGAAGCTGCCAGTGTAGCTAAAATCGGGGTTTCGGCATTTGCTCGCGCGCCATGAATAACCCTTCCATAGCCCCCGTTAACTTTATTCGCAACATTATCGATGCCGACTTGGCCCAAGGTCAGGTCCAAAGCGTGGTCACGCGCTTTCCGCCAGAGCCCAATGGCTATTTGCACTTTGGCCACGCCAAATCGATTTGCCTGAACTTCGGCCTGGCCCGCGATTATCAAGGCCGCTGCCATTTGCGGCTCGACGATACCAACCCCACAAAAGAAGAGCAGGAATATGTCGATGCGATTGAGGCCGCCGTGAAATGGCTAGGCTTTGACTGGGGCAGCCACCATTACTTTGCAAGCGACTATTTCGAAAAGCTCTATGACTTTGCAGAAAGCCTGGTGCTGGCGGGCAAGGCCTATGTGGATTCACAAACCGCTGAAGAGATTCGCGCCAATCGCGGCACGCTAACAACACCTGGCAAAAACTCGCCGTTTCGTGATCGCCCTGCCCAAGAAAGCCTGCAGCTATTCAGAGATATGCGGGCCGGGAAATTTCCCGATGGCACCCATGTGCTGCGCGCAAAGATCGACATGGCCTCGCCCAATATGAATATGCGTGATCCGGTGCTGTATCGCATTCGACATGCCGAGCACCATCGCACCGGCAATGCCTGGTGCATCTACCCAATGTACGACTATGCGCACCCCCTGTCAGACGCGATCGAATCCATTACCCATTCCATTTGTACACTCGAGTTCGAGGACCATCGGCCGCTCTATGATTGGCTGCTCGAGCAAGTAGCCGCATGCGGCAAGCTCGATCCCAAGGCCCTTCCCCATCAATACGAGTTCGCGCGCCTAAACCTGACTTATGTGGTTCTATCGAAGCGCAAGCTCATTGAGCTTGTTGAAAATAAACATGTCGATGGCTGGGATGACCCACGCATGCCCACCTTAGTTGCCGCACGCAGGCGCGGCTACACCGCCGAAGGCTTTCGCCGTTTTACCGAAATAATCGGCGTGTCAAAATCTGACGGCTGGATTGATTACAGCGTGCTGGAAGAATGCATGCGCGATCATTTAAATGAGACAGCACTACGCCGCATTGCAGTGCTTGATCCTTTAAAGCTCGTGCTTGAAAATGTTGATTCAGGCCATGAAGAAGAATGTTATGCGCCCAACCACCCCCAGCAGCCCGAGCTTGGCAAGCGGGCAGTGCCCTTAACGCGCGAACTGTGGATTGAGCGCGAAGACTTCATGGAATCGCCCGTGAAAGGTTTTTTCCGCCTCTCGCCGGGCGGCCAGGTACGCTTGCGTTACGGCTATGTGATTGAGTGCACCGGCTTTGATAAGAATGCGCAAGGGGTGGTCACTGAAGTACGCGCCAAGATATTTCCAGACAGCAAGAGCGGCACACCCGGGGCTGACAATTACAAAGTCAAAGGCAATATCCACTGGGTCAGCGCCAAGCATGCCTATATGGCACAGGTACGCCTTTACGACCGGCTGTTTTCACACCCAATGCCAGGCGCGCGACGCGAAGGCGATGCGCAAGATCTTGAGCGTAATTTCCTGGATGACATCAACCCGAATTCTCTTGCGGTCATTCAAGCGGCGCTTGAACCCTCTTTGAAACACGCAACGCCAGAGGAGCGTTTTCAATTTGAACGCCACGGTTATTTTGTTGCCGACTACGCCGACTCACAACCTGGCAAGCCCGTGTTTAATCGCACGGTCACCCTCAAGGATTCCTGGAAGTAATTGATGAAAGTTGTTGCACACGACCCCGCGCTTTGCCTGATCGATATTGAAACCCCGACACCCCAAGCGGGCGAGGTACTCATTGAAGTGGCCTACGCAGGCGTCAATCGCCCCGACTTGCTTCAGCGCAAAGGGTCTTACCCGCCGCCACCCGGCGCATCCCCCTATATGGGCCTTGAAGTCAGCGGCACCATCAAGGCAATCGGTCCGGGCGTGACGCAATGGAGAGTGGGCCAACAAGTCTGCGCGTTAACCCCGGGCGGCGGTTATGCGCAAGCCGTGATTGCGCCTGCGGGTCACTGTTTCCCAATTCCCAGAGATGTATCGCTTTTGCAAGCAGCCGCGTTGCCCGAGACTTATATGACGGTGTGGGCCAACCTGATCGAACGCGGCAAGCTGCGTGCAGGCGAAACGGTGTTGATTCACGGTGGCTCAAGTGGCATTGGCGTTACCGCCATTCAAATTGCAAAGTGGGCCGGCGCGAAAGTTTTCACCACAGTGGGCTCTGAAGATAAGGCAAAGGCTTGCAAGGCCTTGGGCGCCGACCTGGTGATCAATTACAAAACCGAAGACTGGGTCGCCGCGGTGAAAGAGGCGGTCAAGCCCGCCAAGGGGCTTGCGCTCATTTTGGATATGGTGGGAGGTGCTTATATTGAGAAAAACCTGCGCAGCCTTGCCCCCGAAGGAAGGCTAGTGCAAATCGCGTTTTTGCAGGGAAGCAAGCTCGAGATTGACCTCATGCCCATGATGATGAAGCGTCTCACCATTACCGGCTCGACCCTGCGCGCCCGATCTGACGAAGAAAAAACCCGGATCGCACTCAGCCTGCGCCACGCGCTATGGCCCGAACTTGCTGCCGGCAAGCTTTTGCCCGTCATTCATTCGGTCTTTCCCCTGCACGAAGTAGGCAAAGCCCATGATCTAATGGAATCTTCTGCCCATGTCGGCAAAATCATGCTCAAAGTATCGGACTAAACCATGACCTCGCACGATCACCCTCGGATCAAGCTGTATGTTTACACCTCGGGCCAAGCCCAGTTGCTCATGCGTGTTGTGCGCTATTTGGTTGCGCGCAGTGTTGCCGTAGAGATCGGCAACAACTTTGTGAAGTTCCCGCGTGGCGAAGCGGCAGGTGATGAAGCTGCCGCCGCTTTAAAAGAGATTGGCTTTCGTGTGCTCACCAGCATGGATCACTTTCATGCCGAAAACGACCAGGGAATGAAAGAAAAATCGTCGGCGCTTCTTGCTGAAGAAAACACACCCAAAGGCCATGTCCACGGCCCGGGTTGTGGCCATGATCATCACGATCACGACCATAAGCATTAAGCCATGGGGGCTCTCGACAAGCCTTCGGCACTGGCCCGCGGGGCCATTCGAATTCGTGGCGCCCGTCAAAACAATTTAAAAAATATTGATATTGATCTGCCGCTTGGCGAACTGATCGTTGTGACCGGAGTGTCAGGCTCCGGCAAAAGCTCCCTGGTGTTCGACACCCTTTACGCAGAAGGGCAACGCCGTTATGTCGAGACATTTTCGGCCTATGCGCGGCAGTTTCTCGATCGCATGGACAAGCCCCAGGTCGACAAGATAGAGGGCGTGCCGCCGGCAATCGCGATTGACCAAACCAACCCGGTCAGAACATCGCGCTCCACTGTGGGCACCATGACCGAGCTCACAGATCACTTCAAGCTCATGTTTGCACGACTCGCCCAACTGCAATGTCAGTCGTGCGCCAAGCCAGTTAAACGCCATACCGCTCAAGGCATTGCCATGATCATTTCGGCAAGCCCACTGGAGTCGCGCATTGAAGTGAGCTTTCCGATTCGCACGCCAGAATCACTGCCCGATGCGCAAATTGAACACTGGCTCTCGGCCCAGGGGTTTACCAAGATACAGTCACGCACCGCCGACACGCTGTATGTCATTCAAGACCGTTTTGTGCTGCGCCAAAACACGCCCAGCAGCCGAGTTCACGAGTCGGTGGAAGCCGCCTTGCGCTATGGCCATGGCAAATGTCGAATCACGATTGGCGAGGCCACACACGATTTCACCAGCAACCTGGCCTGCGCGCCGTGCGCAATTCAGTACAGCGAGCCCAGGCCCGCACTGTTTTCGTTTAACTCACCGATTGGCGCGTGTGAAACCTGCCGTGGCTTTGGCCGAGTCATTGGCATTGACCCCGGCCTGGTCATTCCCGATGAACGCAAATCCTTGGCAGAGGGCGCCATCAAGCCTTGGCAAACCAAGTCGTATGAAGACTGCCAAAGGGAGCTTTTGAAATATGCCGCCCGCAAGGGCGTGCCGACCCAGGTGGCCTTTAAAGATCTTTCCAAAAAAGACCGTCAATGGGTATTCGAAGGAGACCATGACTGGTCAGGCGATTGGAACCGCCAGTGGTACGGTATCAACCGCTTTTTTGAATATCTTGAAAGCAAAGCCTACAAAATGCATGTGCGCGTGCTGCTCTCGCGCTATCGCAGCTATACCGAGTGCCCAGCCTGTCATGGCGCACGGCTCAAGCCCGAAGCCTTGCTGTGGACGGTCAACGGAAAAACGATTCACGATGTCATGCTCATGCCCATTGATTCGGCGCTGGCCTGGGCAAAAGAAGCACTCAAAGGCGCCACTGCCGGCAGCAGCGCCGCGCAACAAGCCGCTTCTGACCTGGTGGGCCGTGAGATTTTGTCGCGGCTGGGTTTTCTTTCTGAGGTGGGGTTGGGCTATCTCACCCTGGACCGGCAATCCAGAACGCTCTCGGGCGGTGAGGTGCAACGCATTAACCTCACGACTGCCTTGGGCACATCACTGGTCAACACTTTGTTTGTTCTGGATGAGCCCTCGATTGGCCTGCATCCGCGAGACCTTCACCGCATTGTGCGTGTCATGCACCGGCTGCGCGATGCAGGCAACACTTTGGTGGTTGTCGAGCATGATCCACTGGTCATGGCCGCTGCCGATCGTGTGATCGACATGGGCCCGGGGCCCGGAGAGCATGGCGGCACCGTGTTGTTTAACGGCAATTACGCAGCGCTGCGCCAAGCAACAACCTTGACCGGCGATTACCTTGCAGGAAAACGCAAGGTACAAGCCCTCCCCAGCACCCCAGCGACACGGGCCACGAAAGAAGTCATCAAACTGGTGGGTGCGCGGGCCAACAACTTAAAGTCAGTTGAGCTTGCCGTGCCCCTGAACCAACTGGTGTGCATTACGGGGGTATCGGGCAGCGGCAAATCCACCCTGGTGCAAGATGTGCTTTACCCCGCCCTATGCAAAGCCAAAGGCAAGTCCACTGAAACGCCTGGTGAGCACGACTGGGTTGTGGGCGCAGAAAAAATCCACGATGTGGTGCTCATTGACCAATCACCCATCGGCAAAACCACACGATCAAATCCGGTGGTGTATGTGGGCGCCTTCGATGCAATCCGCACACGGTTTGCGACGCTTTCCGAATCAAAGCAACGCAACTACACGCCGGGCACGTTTAGCTTTAACTCGGGCGATGGTCGCTGCCCCACCTGTGGCGGCAACGGTTTTGAGCATGTGGAAATGCAATTTCTGTCGGATGTCTACCTGCGCTGCCCCGATTGCGACGGCAAACGATTTCGCAGCGAAATTCTTGAGATCACGCTCAACGGAAAATCGATTTCCGATGTGCTCGATTTGACAGTCAGCGAAGCGCTTGAATTTTTTGCAGGCGACGAAGAAATTGAGCGGCGCTTAAGCCCATTAGCCGATGTTGGCTTGTCTTATTTGAAATGCGGACAGCCTGTTCCCACGCTTTCAGGTGGTGAGGCGCAACGGCTAAAAATTGCGGGCCAATTGGCGCAAGCCGCGGACAAAAAAATCAAAGGTGCCTTGCTAATTTTTGACGAGCCAACGACCGGCCTTCACTTTGATGACATTGCCAAGCTGTTAAAAGCATTGCAGGCCTTGAAAGCGGTTGGCCACAGCCTATTGATCGTTGAGCACAACACAGATGTTATGTTGGCCTCGGATTGGCTGATCGACTTGGGGCCTGAGGCGGGCGAAGCAGGCGGCAGTATTGTGGCTCAAGGCACGGTTCACGACCTGATTGCCTGCCCTGAGTCTCATACAGGCCGGGCACTTGAGCAGGCCCTTGCGCAGCTTTCAGGCAATGTTGGTGTGCCGCAGGTACAAGAGACAGGAATTGCGCAGGTCAGCAATGCGGCACTGAAAGAAGCCTTTCATCGAGATATTGAAATTCATGGCGCGCGCGAACATAACCTTCAAAACATTTCGGTTGACATTCCGCGTGAGCAAATGACCGTCATCACGGGGGTTTCAGGCAGCGGAAAATCGACCCTTGCGTTTGATATTTTGTTTGCGGAAGGCCAGCGCCGTTATCTTGAGTCGCTTAACGCCTATGCACGACAGTTTGTGCAGCCGGCCAGCCGGCCAGATATGGATGCGGTGTTTGGCATTCCGCCCACAGTGGCCATTGAACAGCGCACCAGCCGTGGCGGAAGAAAAAGCACGGTTGGCACGCTCACCGAGATTCATCACTTTCTGCGACTGCTCTATGCCAAAACAGGCACGCAATATTGCCCGCAGTGCGATGTGCCGATTAAACCGCAACGCATTGAGACAATTCTTGCGGCCCTCATGAAACGCCATCGCCATCAGCGCGTCGGCTTTTTAGCGCCGCTCGTGGTGGGTCGCAAGGGCATTTACCAAGACTTGGCCAAATGGGCTGCAGGCAAGGGCCACACGCATTTGCGAGTCGATGGCGAGTTTGTTGCAACAGATCCTTTCCCAAAAATCGATCGGTTCAAAGAACACAATATTGAGCTGCCCTTAGGTGACACCGTGATCAAGCCGGGCAGTGAGGCTCGCGTGCGCGCGCTGTTGGAGTCTGCCCTGAACTACGGCCATGGGGTGGTGCATGTCATTGCGCCGCTCGATCAGCCCATGGCGCAAATTACCGTGCACTCGACCAAGCGCGCCTGTCCCAGCTGTGGCGCCGGCTTTGCAGAGCTAGATCCTCGCCTGTTCTCTTATAACTCCAAGCATGGCTGGTGCGGCAGCTGCTACGGCACGGGCGAAAAGCTAGACGAATTTACCGAAGACCAAACCGGTGAAGAGGAGAACTGGCAAGAGTCGGGCAATACCGAAAACGACCTCAGGCAATGCCCAAGCTGCCATGGCGCAAGGCTTAATAAAACTGCGCTTGCCGTTCGTCTGAAAGAGTCGACGATTGCAGAGGTGTCGAGCCTGGCGATCTCAACCATTCCCAAGTGGCTTTCAGAGCTTGAGCGCGGGCTTGAGCCACGTGATCGGGAAATTGCACGAGATCTAATTCAAGAAATTTCTTCCCGTATCAAGTTCTTAGATGACGTGGGTCTTGGCTATTTATCGCTCGACCGCTCTGCCCCAACACTCTCAGGCGGTGAGGCGCAACGCATTCGCCTGGCGGCTCAACTTGGCTCCAACCTACAGGGGGTTTGCTATGTCCTGGATGAGCCCACCATTGGCTTGCACCCTCGCGACAATCAGGCGCTACTGCGTTTGCTGGTGCAATTAAAAGAAAAGGGCAACACCCTGGTGGTTGTAGAACACGACGAAGACACGGTGCGGCTTGCCGACCATGTGATCGATATTGGCCCCGGGGCGGGCAGCCGTGGTGGCCGCGTGATTGCACAAGGAAAGCCGCAAGACTTGAGCAACACGCCCGAGTCACTCACCGGCAGGTATTTGGCGCAGCCCATTCGCCATGCGCCCCACCCGCGACGAAAAGGGGAATCACACCTTGCGATTCATGGCGCAAGTCTGCATAACCTGCAAACCATTGATGTGGAGTTTCCCCTGCATTGCTTAACGGTGGTAACAGGCGTTTCCGGTAGCGGCAAGTCAAGCCTTGCGCGCGATGTGCTGCTGGCCAACCTGAAGGCCAAAACAAGTGCCGCGAAAGGTGGTGCGACCGCACCCTGGGCGGGATGCAAAAAAATCTCGGGCTGGGAATCAATTGACCGTGTGTTAGAAGTTGATCAAACACCGATTGGAAAAACCCCGCGCTCAACACCCGGCACTTATATTGGCTTTTGGGACACGATTCGTAAGCTCTTGGCAGAAAGCGAAGAGGCCCGCATGCGTGGGTGGGGCGCTAACCGCTTCTCGTTTAACACAGGCGATGGCCGCTGCAAGCTGTGTGAAGGCCAGGGCTGGCAAAAAATTGAAATGAATTTTTTGCCTGATGTGCGCGTGCTGTGCGATTCATGCGGCGGAACACGGTTTAACTCTGAAACTCGCGCAGTGTTGTGGCGAGGCAAGAGCGTGTCAGATATTTTGTCCATGACCGTGGAAGCGGCGGTTGAGTTTTTTGAAAATCACCCGTCGGTGCAAAAACCGCTCAAGCTCTTGCAAGATGTTGGCCTGGGATACCTAACGCTTGGCCAGCCTAGCCCCACCTTGTCGGGTGGCGAGGCACAGCGAATCAAGCTGGTGACTGAACTTGCCAAAGCATCGACAAGCTCGGGCCGCACACAGTTGCACACCCTGTATGTTTTGGATGAACCCACCGTGGGCCTGCACATGGCCGACATTGAAAAGCTTATTCATGTGCTGCACCGGCTGGTGGATGCCGGCAACACAGTGGTGGTGATTGAGCATCAGCTCGATATCTGGGCGCAGGCCGATTGGATTATTGATCTTGGGCCTGAGGGTGGCGCCAATGGGGGGCGTTTGGTTGGCGCGGGCACTCCGGCGCAACTGAGCAAACTTAAAACCCACACGGGAAAAGCGCTGAAAGAGTTTTTGAAGTTAAGAGGCCTGTGAGTGGATTGCCACGCCCGCTTCGCGGGCTCGCAATGACGGATAAGTCGTCATCGCGAGGAGGCAACGCCGACGCGGCGATCCACGATGCAGCGGCGATCCACGATACAGTGGCGACCTAACTACAGGGCTCGCACTGACAGAAAAGTCGTCATCGCGAGGAGGCAACGCCGACGCGGCGATCCACGATACAAGAACAAATTAGGTTTTCGCTAGATCAGCAGCCGTCGTGAAGGCATCGGCAAAGAATTCTTCTTCCGGCAAGCCACACTTCGCCACAAAATCCTGCTTGGCCGACTGCACCACAATTGGCGCGCCACAGGCGTAGACCTGATGCCCCGAAAGATCCGCAAAATCTTGCATGACCGCCCGGTGAACAAGGCCCGTGCGGCCAGCCCAATTGTCTTCGGGCAGGGCATCGCTGATCACCGGTACAAACTTAAACCCGGGGAGCTTCTTTTCCCACTCCGATGCAATATCGGCCTGATAGAGATCTTGCGGCCTGCGGCCTCCCCAATACAGGGTCATGGGCCGGGAGATATTCTTAAACAGTGCGTGCTCAATAATTGACTTGATCGGCGCAAAGCCTGTGCCACTTGCCAAAAACACAATGGGCTTGGCACTGTCTTCGCGCAAAAAGAAAGTGCCCTGCGGGCCTTCAAACCGCATAATGTCTTTTTCTTTCACTGCATTGATCGAAGGCGTTCCCGTGCCAAACACCGCATCGGTAAATGCACCACCGGGCGTGTGCCGAATATGCAACTCAATCTGGCCTTCTTGGTGAGGGGCATTGGCCATGGAATAACTGCGACGCTTGCCATCTTTGAGCAAAAAATCAATGTATTGGCCAGCCAGAAACTCAAATTTCTCGGTCGCGGGAAGCTGCAGTTTCACAATCGCGACATCTGGTGCGGCACGCGCAATGCTGATGACACGACACGGCAGCTTGCGCACTGTGATCATGCCCTCGGCGGCCACAATGCGCGCGTTGACCACCACATCAGTCAGCGGCTTGGCACAGCAGATCAACACGCCCCCTGCGGCTTTCTCTTCATCTGACAAGGCTTTTTTCTGATACACGCCATAGTCAACCTGACCTTCGACCAGCTGCGACTTGCACGATCCACAGGCGCCATCTTTGCAGCCATAAGGCAACACAATGCCGCTGCGCAACGCCGCCTGAAGAATGGTTTCCTCGTGATCGACCGAAAACTGCTTGCCCGAAGGCACAAGAGAACATTGATGCGTCAAGATCTTGCCGCTCCATAATTGAAAACCGCGATTTTACTGCACTGAAACTGGGCTACCGGTAATTCACCCAGTAAAAGAATATTCCCGCAAGCATGAGTGCCATGAGACTGGGCAGCACTGCCATTAAGGGTGCGGGCCATGTCGTGAGCACGCCCAAATGCGAAAACAGGCTATTCAGCAAATGAAAGCCCACACCGACCAAAATTCCGGCCAGCACGCGCATGCCCACCGCGCCGGCTCTGGCTTGCAAAAATGCGGCCGGCAACGCCAGCAACATCATGACCCAAATGACAAAGGGGTAGACCAAGCCCTTCCACAATGAGATTTCATAGAGAGTCGACTCGAGCTTATTTTGCTTGAGGTACTGCACATAACGGTAGAGCTCAAGCGATGACATGAGCTCGGGGCTGGTAATCACCGCATCAAGCGTATTGGGCGACAACGCCACTTCAAGCGCGAGCTCTTGCTGCGAGCGCCGGCTCACGGTGCCGTCGGCTGCAAACGAGACGATCTCAACATTCTTGAGTTGCCAGGTTGAAATCGCGTCTCGCTCAGACAAAAAACTCGCGGACTCAGCGCGCGTCGCCTGCACCAAGCGCTGGTCAGAATTAAAGTCATAGATCATGATGCGCAAAAGCTCTCGATTGGTTTTAAGCCCCGCTGCATTAATAAACCGAGAGCCTTTCGCTAGTTGGCCAGGTAGTTCGGCAGCGTCACGCAGCCACAAACCGGATCGCATTTGGCCCGAAGCAGACGATGATGCAAAGCCATCACGCGCGCGGCTGCGAAAACCTTCAGACCACGGGGCTAAAAACTCAGAGAACAACAAGGTGATTAAGACCATGGGCAGGCCAATGCGAAGCAAGGCAGCAACCGAGGTTTGCGGCAACAGGCCCGATACTCGAAACACCGTGAATTCAGAGCTTGCGGCGCTTTGAGACAACGCCCAGAGGGTGCCGATCAATGCCGCAATCGGCGCCAACTCCACCACTCGGCCCGGAATGCCAAGCAGCACAAACAGCACCGCATGCTCAATTCGATACGCGCCAATGCCAACCTCATCGACCTCGGCGAGAAAATCAAAAAACACAAACATGGCCAAAAATCCCGCCAACACAAAAAGGCTGGATTGCCAGATGCTGCGGCCCAGGTAACGATAAAAAATCATGTGCCCCCCCCTGCAACTCGGGGAGACGCGCTCGCGCGCAAGCGAAACAGCCAATCGAGAAAGCCGGCCCGTTGCTTTGATCGCCACCAGAATAAAACTGCGGCCAAGGCAAGCATGATCGCGGGCATTAGCCACCATGCCACCGAGAAACTGAGTTTGCCTTGCGACAGCATGGACTTAATGACGCTGAATAAATTGCTCGCAGTCACATAAATCAACAACGCAATGATCAGGTTCGTTGCACGGCCTGAGCGAGCGCTCGTGACTGCCAAGGGAATCGCCAAAATCGCCAACGCTAATGTCAGCAAAGGAAAACCGAGCCGAATCGCCACCTCGCCTTTGGCAGCACGATCCTCCCGGGCGATCAACTCCAGCGTTCCTGTTGCGCCAAGATTTTGTCCAGCCTTCGGGCTCACCACCGGTTGATCTAAACGCACTCGATAGACATCAAAACCCATGGTGCGAGATTCCAATCCGCCGGGTGAATAATCGGTGCGATAGCCTTTTTCTAGCACGACCCACTGTTGGCCTTGATCGTCTTTTTCGAACCGCCCAGTCGAGGACACCAACACGACATGCTGGCCCGACGGCTCCACGGACCGCACAAAGACCGTGCCAATTCTTCCGGCCTCGTCATCGGGAGATTCCAGGAAAAAAACCCGTTGTCCCGAGAGCGACTCGCGAAACTGGCCCGGGCTCACTCGCTGCGCATCTCCGCGGCCGCGAATTTCTTCCTCAAATGAAATGATCTGCTCACGGGCCCATGGCGAGGCGAACATTGACAGCACGGCCACCACCAGCATGACGGGCCAGACAAACCGCAACACCGGGGCGATGAGGTCGGTCAGCCCCTTGCCCGAAGATAGCCAAATCACCATCTCGGAGTCTTTCCACCATCGCGACAGCACGATCAGCACTGCGATATAGACGGTGAGCATGAGCACCGTGTGCATGAGGCTAATCGTGTTAAAAACAATCAGGGGCACCACCAGCTCGCTGTCAATGCGGCCTGAGGCGGCCCGGCCCAGAACACGAATCAGGGTCATGGTCACCAGGGTGGTGAGCAGGACCGCCAACACCCCGCCGGCAGCCGATCGCAGTTCCCTGAGCAGGGATTTTTGAAAGATCATTTTCCTTATAATTGCAGGTTTTCCACTCAAGGCATTTTGTCATGACTGCTACCGCCTCAAAGGACTTGAGAGAAATTAAAGACCCTGGCGAAGTCCGCCAACTCCCCGAATTCATCGCCAGCAACAAACCGGTTGACCGGGCAGCGGCCGACTGCGTTTGGGTGGGCGTTTGCGCCACCACCGGCGGAGCCGTTGAGCTCAGCACTGCAGCCAAGGTCCTGGACAAGGTCTCTGGGGGCGCTGTTGCCCGGGCGATCAAGGCCGGTGATATCGATGGCAAGCCCGGCAATAACCTGTTGTTGCGCGACCTTTCCGGCCTGCCCTCGCCGCGGGCTTTACTTGTGGGCTTGGGTAAGCGGGAAGAGCTCAACGAAAAAGTGTTCTACGAGGCTGTTCGGTCTGCAGCAAAATCGGTCAGCAGCTCCAAGGGAATCAAAAAAATTGCCTCGTTTCTGACCGATGTGCCCGTCAGGGCAAAAAACGGCGAGCGTTCCGGAGAATGGCGTGTCAATGCGCACATTCTGGCCGTGCGAGAAGCGGGTTATCGCTTTGAGCGTTTCAAGACCAAAAAAGACAATCAAGACGGCGCGGGCGGTAAGGCCAAGACAGCCGCCAAAACCACTCCGGAAGGCATTACGCATGTGGAAATGCTGTTGCCCGGAGATATGCGGCCCACCGAGGCTCCGAAAATCATTGCCGATGCCCAAGCCTTGGCCAACGGCATTGAGCAGACCAAAGATTTAGGTAACCTCCCTCCCAATATCTGCACGCCCACCTTTTTAGCGAATCAGGCCAAAGCACTAGCCCGGTCGTATCGACTCAAAGTCGAGGTGCTGGATCGCGCAGCCATGGAAAAGCTGGGCATGGGCGCCTTGCTGGCAGTAGCGCAGGGCTCAATGCAGCCACCTCAGTTCATTGTGTTACAACACAACGGGGGCACCGCCAAAGATGCACCGCATGTGCTGGTGGGCAAGGGCATTACCTTTGACACCGGCGGCATTTCTTTAAAGCCGCCCGCAGACATGGATGAAATGAAATACGACATGTCGGGTGCCTCAACCGTTCTGGGTGTCATGCGCGCAGTGGCTGAAATGGGCTTGAAACGCAATGTGATTGGCGTGATTCCCACCTGCGAAAACATGCCCAGTGGCCTGGCAACACGGCCAGGTGACATTGTGACTTCAATGTCCGGCCAGACCATTGAAATTTTAAATACCGATGCTGAGGGCCGTCTGATTCTTTGCGACGCGCTCACCTATGTCGAACGCTTTAAGCCCGCTTCGGTTGTGGATATTGCAACCCTGACCGGCGCGTGCGTAATTGCGCTTGGCGGCGTTAACACGGGTCTGTTTAGCCCCGATGACAGCCTAGCCGAGGCCCTGTTAACGGCAGGCCAAGATGCCCTGGATTGTGCCTGGCGCATGCCCCTGCAAGAGGAGTATCAAGAGCAGCTCAAGTCGCCATTTGCCGATATGGCCAATGTGGGCGGTCGCGCCGCAGGCAGTGTCACTGCCGCCTGCTTTTTGTGGCGTTTTGCGAAGAACTATCGCTGGGCTCATCTGGATATCGCCGGCACCGCATGGAAATCAGGCGCGGCCAAAGGGGCGACCGGCCGGCCCGTGCCGCTGCTGGTCGAGTTCCTGAAAAAAGGCCTGGAGTAATTCCCATGCTCCCAGGCCATGACTGCAATTGACTTTCACTTCAATACTCCAAATCGGCTCGAGTACGCCTGCAGGCTAACGCGAAAAATTTTTAACGCGGGGCAGGCCCAGCTCGAAACACCGCTCGCAATATTTTGCAGCGACCGTGCTCGGCTTGATGAGTTTGACGACCTGTTATGGAGCTTGTGGCCGGAGGAATTTATTCCGCATAGCCATGTGTCCTTGCCCGAGGCGCAAGAGTCTCCAATTTTGCTCATGGATACCGACACCAAGCTGCATAGCCACACCCTGCTGTTAAATCTCGATGACGAGCCGCCGCCGTTTTTCTCACGCTATGTGCGTTTGTTCGAAGTGGTTTCCACCGACGACACTGATCGCGCCAAGGCCCGTGAACGCTTCGCGTTTTATCGAGATCGCGGCTATGCCATTAACAATTACGACCTTTCAAAAAAATCATGAACCCACCGGCCACGCCTGAACTCGCCAAATCCTTCGAGCCTGCAGAGATTGAGAAGCGCTGGGGACCGCAGTGGGAATCACGCCAGCTGTATCAGGCTGGGAAACAAGCCGGCAAACCAGCATTTTCGATCCAGCTGCCGCCGCCCAATGTCACTGGCACACTGCACATGGGCCATGCCTTTAACCAAACACTAATGGATGCCTTGACCCGCTGGCATCGCATGAAAGGCGATAACACCTTGTGGCTGCCCGGCACCGATCATGCCGGCATCGCCACGCAGATCGTGGTGGAACGACAGCTTGATGCACAAAATATTTCCCGCCACGACCTTGGGCGCGAGAAATTTATCGAACGCGTATGGCAATGGAAAGAGCAATCGGGCTCCACCATCACCGGCCAAATGCGCAGGCTCGCGGCAAGCTGCGATTGGGACTTGGAATACTTCACCATGAATGAGCAGTGCTCCGAGGTGGTAAAGGAAGTGTTCATCAAGCTTTATGAACAAGGCCTGATCTACCGGGGCAAGCGCCTCGTGAATTGGGACCCAAAACTGCTTACCGCCGTCTCCGATCTGGAAGTGGTGAGCGAAGAGGAAGACGGCTTTTTATGGTCGATTCACTACCCCATGGCCGATGGCAGCAACGGTTTGGTGGTGGCCACCACACGGCCAGAAACCATGCTAGGCGATGTCGCCGTAGCCGTTAACCCGCACGATAACCGCTACCAGCATTTAATTGGTAAGACTCTGAAATTGCCGCTTGTGGGTCGCGAGATTCCCATCATTGCCGATGACTATGTCGACGCTGCCTTTGGCACGGGCTGCGTGAAGATCACGCCTGCGCATGACTTTAACGACTATGCCATGGGCGAGCGCCATGGGCTGGAAAAAATCAATATCTTGACGCTCGATGCACGCATTAATGAAAACGGCCCCAAGGCTTACCAAGGCCTGGATCGTTACGAAGCCCGCGAAAAAATTCTGCAAGATCTCGAGTCGCTTGGGCTGCTGATTGAAAAGAAAAACCACAAGCTCATGGTGCCGCGTGGCGATCGCACCAATGCCGTGATTGAACCCATGCTCACCGATCAGTGGTTTGTGGCCATGAGCAAGCCCGCCCCACAAGGCACACACACTCCGGGCAAAAGCATTGCCGGCCGCGCACTGGAGGTCGTGGAATCCGGTGAGGTGAAATTTGTCCCTGAAAACTGGACCTCGACTTACCGCCACTGGCTCGACAATATTCAAGACTGGTGTATTTCACGCCAGCTATGGTGGGGCCACCAGATTCCCGCTTGGTATAAGGCTGATGAAAACGATCAGCCCATTCACGATGGCACTGTATTTGTTGCTCGCACACAAGAAGAGGCGCAGGCGCAAGCTGCAACAGCCGGCTGGTCAGGCAGTCTTGTGCGCGACCCGGATGTGTTGGATACCTGGTTTTCTTCGGCCTTGGTACCGTTTTCGACACTGGTCGACCCCAAGCAAGTCTGGGATCACGTCAAAGGCGAGCCCAATCTGAAGCCAGAGCTTGCCCAGTATCTGCCGTCAAGCGTACTGGTCACCGGCTTTGACATTATTTTCTTTTGGGTCGCCCGCATGATCATGATGACCTGCCATTTCACAGGCAAGGTGCCATTTCATCATGTCTATGTGCATGCCTTGGTGCGCGACGCCGAGGGGCAGAAAATGAGCAAGTCCAAGGGCAATACGCTTGACCCCATTGATTTGATCGATGGCATTGACCTCAATGCCTTGGTGGCCAAGCGCACCACGGGGCTGATGAACCCCAAACAAGCCCAAGCCATTGAAAAGAAGACCCGCAAGGAATACCCCGAGGGAATTCCTGCCTTTGGCACTGATGCCTTGCGCTTTACCTTTGCAAGTCTTGCAACACCGGGCCGAAACATCAACTTTGACTTAAGCCGCTGCGAGGGTTATCGAAATTTCTGTAACAAGCTTTGGAATGCTACGCGATTCGTGCTGATGAACTGCGAAGGCCAAGACAATGGCCTGGATGTTTGCGCCGGCGATTGCGGGCCCCAAGGCGTGCTGAATTTTACCTTTGCAGACCGCTGGATTGTCTCGCAGCTTCAACGCACTGAAGCAGCCGTTGAGCAACACTTTGCCGATTACCGGTTTGATCTTGCTGCCCGAGAAATTTACGAGTTTGTGTGGAATGAGTTCTGCGATTGGTACTTAGAACTTGCCAAGGTGCAAATCGCTACGGGCGCCCCCAATGCACAACGGGCAGCACGCCGTACCTTGCTGCGGGTGCTCGAAGCAACCCTGCGTTTAGCCCACCCGATCATTCCCTTCATTACAGAAGCGTTGTGGCAAACCGTGGCGAAGCAAGCCAAACGATCGGCCAAGCTCGCGGCCGGCGAGTTTGATTCGATTGTGACTGCGCCATATCCTAGGTCTGAGCCTGGGAAAATCGATGCGCTCTCAGAGGCACGAATCGCCCAGCTCAAAGAAATGATTGGTGCGGTACGTGCCTTGCGCTCTGAGATGGGGTTATCCCCTGCCGAGAAGGTGCCTTTGCGAGTAAGTCTTGAAAATATTCAGGCCGCTCACCCCACCACACAGCTCGATTTGCGGGTTGACTCGCTCGAGCGTCAACAAATTGCAGCGAGCCTAAAAGCGCTCGCGCGCCTAAGCGATGTGACTTTTGAAAACACCTTAGGCGAAGAAGCCAAGCGCGCCCCGGTGCAGATTGTGGGTGACTTAAAGCTCATGCTGGTGGTGGAGATCGATATTGAAGCCGAGCGTGCACGTCTCTCGAAAGAGGTTGCGCGCTTGGAAGGCGAAATTGCAAAAGCAAACGGCAAACTCTCGAACGAGAGCTTTGTTGCCCGTGCGCCAGCCGAGGTGGTTGCGCAAGAGAAAGAGCGGCTCGCCACATTTGAAACCGCACTGGCTCGCGTCAAGGAGCAGATGAAGAACCTTTAGCACCCGCACGCAGATTGCTACGCCCCCTCCCGTCGCCCCGACTGTCGGGGCGACGGGAGGGGCTCGCAATGACGGTGTGATGAAAGCCGACGTGGCGATCCACTCTGCATTCGCAATGACGGGCCAAAAGAAAAGGGCGCTATTGCTAGCGCCCAAAATGATCGTCACTCCCTCAAATGACGATCCCTCCTCCTCAGCGGGAAGTCTAATCCTTTCTGCGGATCAAAAATACAAATTCCCCACCGTTCTCAGTACTTTCCATAAGCTGATGCCCAGTGTGTTTGCAAAAATATTCAAAATCCCGCGCCGCACCAGGATCGGTCGCCAACACCCGCAACACCTCGGCCGCGCCCATTTCATTGAGGGCTTTTTTGGCTTTCAAAATCGGCATGGGGCAGTTCAAGCCCCGCGTGTCGAGCACGCGATTGGGTTCGGTCATAGTGCACATGGACTACTTAAATAACGCAAGAGTTCGCGCTCAAAGCTTGGACGCAACAAAGTCTTGCACGCTCGCCAATGCCTTGGGTAGGCCCGAAGGATCGGTGCCGCCCGCTTGCGCCATGTCAGGCCGGCCACCGCCTTTGCCGCCCACTTGAGTCGCCACATGGTTGACCAGCTCGCCCGCTTTCACCTTGGCAATCAGGTCTTGAGTGACGCCCGCAATCAGGCTGACTTTGCTGCCCTCAACGGTTGAAATCACGATTGCGGCGCTTTTTAAGGTGTTCTTCAGTTTGTCGAGCATTTCGCGCATGGCGGCAACATCAACGCCTTCAACTTGCACGGCAAGCACCTTGGCCCCCTTCACCTCTTGGGCTTGGCTCGCAAGATCATCACCCGCAGACGATGCCAACTTGGATTTCAGGCGAGTGATTTCTTTTTCCATGGCTTTAACATTTTCCATGATCTGCGCCAGACGTGCGGGAAGCTCGGTTGGCGGGGCTTTAAGCACTGCAGCAGCCTGCTCAATGCGGCTTTCCATGGATTGCATGAGCGCCAGGGCGTTTTCGCCGGTGACTGCCTCGACGCGACGAATGCCGGCGGCCACACCCGACTCAGAAACGATTTTGAATAGACCAATATCCCCCGTGCGCGCGACATGAGTGCCACCACACAGCTCGCATGAAGAACCGATATCGAGCACACGCACTTGGTCGCCATATTTTTCACCAAACAAGGCCATTGCACCGTGGGCAATGGCATCGTCAAAGGCCATGATCTGGGCCTTGGTGTCTTGATTGGCCAAAATTTCTGCATTCACGATCGCCTCGATGCGACGAATCTCTTCATCGGTCACAGGCTGATTGTGAGAAAAGTCAAAGCGGGTTTTATCGGGGTCGACCAAGGAGCCCTTTTGCTGAACATGGCTCCCCAATACTTCACGCAAGGCTTTGTGCAACAAATGCGTTGCAGAGTGGTTGCGAACCGTGTGGGCGCGGCGTGTCATGTTGACACTGGCCACCACACGATCGCCCACCTTCAGGCTGCCTTGGCCCAACACGCCATGATGCCCAAACACCTCGGCTGAAATTTTCTGGGTGTCTTGCACCTGAAATAAAGCGCTGCCTGCGCGCAACTCGCCCGCATCGCCCACTTGGCCGCCGGACTCGGCATAAAACGGCGTGGTGTCTAACACGATCACCGCGTGCTCACCCGCCTTCATCGTGGGAACAGAAACGCCTTCTTGATAAATCGCCGTAATCGTGCCGCTCTCTTCAAGACGCTCATAGCCGACAAAGGTTGTGGATACGCCCGAATATTCCAAGGTATCGGCAGCCTTGAACTTGCCTGCGGCACGCGCCTGCTCGCGCTGGCGCTCCATGGCAGCATTAAAGCCTGCTTCATCCACTTCTACCTCACGCTCACGGCAGACATCGGCCGTGAGATCGAGCGGAAATCCAAAGGTGTCATACAGAGTAAATGCAGTTTGGCCATCAAGCTTTTCGCCCTTCTTCAAGCCCGAAAGCGCGCCGCTCAGAATATGCATGCCCTTTTCCAGGGTTTCGCCAAAACGCTCTTCTTCTTGCTTGAGTGTCGCTGCAACCCGATCAGCCGCCTTGGCAAGCTCAGGATAGGCCGCGCCCATCTCTTTGGACAAATCGGCAACAAGCTTGTAAAAAAATGGCTGGGCCTGACCCAACTTATGGCCATGACGCAGCGCGCGACGAACAATTCGGCGCAACACATACCCGCGGCCTTCGTTGCCAGGAATTACGCCGTCCACAATCAAAAAGCTACAGGCACGAATGTGATCGGCAATGACACGCAAGGAAGGGTTCGCAAGATCCCGGCAGCCTGTTTCGCGGGCCACTGCCTTGATCAAATTTTGAAACAGGTCGATCTCGTAGTTGCTATGCACATGCTGCAGCACTGCAGCGATTCGCTCTAAGCCCATGCCCGTATCCACGCAAGGCTTGGGCAGTGGCGTCATGTTGCCGGCTTCATCGCGCTCAAACTGCATGAACACGAGGTTCCACACTTCGATATAACGATCACCGTCGGCCTCGGGGGTTCCCGGGGGGCCACCCCAGACGGTGGGGCCATGGTCATAAAAAATCTCGCTGCATGGGCCGCAGGGGCCGGTATCGGCCATTTGCCAAAAATTGTCACTCGCATAGCGAGCGCCTTTGTTATCGCCAATGCGAACAATGCGCGCTGTGGGCACCTTGATTTCATTGGCCCAAATATCGTAAGCCTCATCGTCTTCTTGATAGACCGTGACCCAGAGTTTTTCTTCAGGAAGGCCATAGACCTGGGTGAGCAGTTCCCACGCGTAATGAATAGCGTCTTTTTTAAAGTAATCGCCAAACGAAAAATTGCCCAGCATTTCGAAAAATGTGTGGTGACGCGCGGTGTAGCCCACATTTTCCAAATCGTTGTGCTTGCCGCCTGCACGCACACTGCGCTGCGAGGTAGTGGCCCGTTTGTAGGGCTTGTGCTCGCGGCCTAAGAACACATCTTTGAACTGCACCATGCCGCTGTTGGTAAAGAGCAAGGTGGGGTCATTTGCAGGCACCAAGGGGCTCGACGCCACAATGGTGTGGCCCTTGGACTCGAAATAACGAAGAAACTTCTCGCGAATCTCTGAAACATTCATAGCCGGTCTTGGACAGTCAGTAATGGGGATAGCCTAAAATTTCACTCAACTCGCAAGTTTAACGGGGTTATCGCCCTCTAAAGAAAGGCAGCACCACATGAATTCCCCCAAAGCCAAGCTCGCATTCCTGGGCCTCGGTGTCATGGGCGGCCCCATGGCCGGTCACTTGGCCAAGGCCGGCCACCGAGTCGTGGTCTATAACCGCAGCCCAGAAAAAGCCCAGCGCTGGGCGCAAGCCCATGAGCAGTTCGATATTGGGCTAGCCCGCAGCCCAAGAGAGGCGGCAGACCGCGCCGATTTGGTGCTGGCTTGCGTGGGCAACGATGACGACCTGACAACCGTCACGATCGGCCCAGAAGGGGCCTTTCATGGCATGCAAGCGGGCGCCGTGTTCATGGATCACACCACCGCTTCAGCTGAACTGGCCCGCGAGCTCGGCAAAAAAGCCAAGGCAATGGGCCTGCACTTTTTAGATGCACCCGTTTCGGGCGGTGAGCTCGGCGCAATTAACGGCACATTGACGATCATGGTCGGCGGCGATTCGCAGGCCTTTGAGCAGGCCAAGCCTGTGGCGAGCGCTTATTCCCGCGCGTTTACCCGCATTGGCGAAAACGGCGAAGGCCAGCTTGCCAAAATGGTGAACCAGATTTGCGTAACCGCCGTGATTCAAGGCTTAGCCGAAGGCCTGAGCTTTGGCAAAAAAGCAGGCCTGGACATGAAGCTTGTGCTCGATGTGATCAGCAAAGGCGCAGCCCAATCCTGGCAAATGGAAAATCGTGGCCCCACCATGGTCGATGGCAAATTCGATTTCGGATTTGCGGTGGACTGGATGCGCAAAGATCTTGGGCTTTGCATTCAAGAGGCCACGCGCTTGGGTGCCACACTGCCAGTGACCGCCTTGATTGACCAGTTTTATGGCGAGATTCAGGCGATGGGCGGCAACCGATGGGATACTTCGAGCTTGATCAAACGACTTGAAACCCCCACGCGCTAATGGCGGTCTTTACTTCTGTTTCGGAAGACTCACTTCGCAGCCTTCTTTCCCAATTCGATCTCGGTGAGCTCACTGGGTTTGAAGGCATTTCTGCAGGCATTGAAAACACCAACTACTTTGTAGACACATCGCAAGGCCGCTTCGTGCTCACCTTGTTTGAAAAACTCACGGCGGAGCAGCTTCCCTTTTACTTGGAGCTCATGCGGCACCTTGCAGACCACCAAGTTGCCTGCCCGCGGCCCATGGCCGATCGCCAAGGCAAGATTCTTCATCGTTGTGAGGGCAAGCCAGCATCGCTGGCCACACGGCTAAAGGGCAGCTGGCCACAACATCCAAGCCCTCGCCACTGCGAACTCCTGGGTCAAGCCATGGCCCATGCCCATTTGGCGGTTGCTGATTACCCAGGCATCCAGCCTAATTTGCGTGGGCTGTCTTGGTGGGAACAAACCGTTCCCCAACTACTGGCGCATGTCAGCCACGAACAAGCCGAACTACTGAAAAACGAGCTTGCCGCCCAAGAAACATTTCACAAAACCGAGCTCTATTCCCGGCTACCGAAAGGCGCGGTGCATGCCGATTTGTTTCGGGACAATGTGCTGTTTGAAGAAACTCCCGAAGGTCCCGTGCTGGGTGGGTTTATTGATTTTTATTTTGCCGGCATTGACACATTTATCTTCGATTTGGCAGTAGCGGCCAACGACTGGTGCATTCGCCATGAGCCTAACTCGCTCGGCGTATTCGACTTCGAAAGAATTCGCGCCTTGCTGGAAGGCTATCAATCGGTGCGCATGCAAACCGAAGAGGAAAGCCAAGCCTGGCCTATGGCCTTGCGGGCCGCCGCTTATCGGTTTTGGGTCTCCAGGCTCTACGATTGGCACATGCCCCGGGCTGCGGCCATGCTCACCCCCAAGGATCCACGGCACTTTGAGCAACTGTTGCGAATTCGCCGAGAGGATCTCGATTTTTCATGAAATTATTGCCCCAGCCCCGATTGTTGGAGTCAAAAGCAGGCCAAGCCTGGTTGCCGCTTGGGTTTCGCCTGTTTCACCGCCAGCCTTTGGCGTGGACTTTAATTTTGTTTATTTACTGGGCGGCCATGCTCATGCTGGCCTTTATTCCGGGTCTGGGCGTGATTATTCCCTTGGTGCTGGCGCCGGGCCTGGCGTTTGGCTTTATTGCCATTGCCCACTCCATTGACACCCAAGGCACTGCCGCACCGCCCTTGCTGATCAGCGGATTTCGCTCAGAGCAGTTCAAATCACTGCTCATGTTAGGCGTTTGGTATGTGATTGAGATTCTGGCCATTATGCTGGTCGCCACCTTGATTGACGGTGGGGTATTGGTGGAGTGGATCACCATGGGCACCGTGCCCAATGAGGCGCAAGCCAGTAGCCTGCGCACATCGGCCACCGTCAGCGTGCTCTTGTATTTGCCGGTGATGATGGCGTTTTGGTTTGCCCCACAGCTGGTGGTGTGGTCTGGCTTTACCCCCATCAAAGCGCTGTTCTTTAGCTTTTTTGCAGTCTGGCGCAACAAAGGGGCTTTTCTGCGTTATGCGATCAGCTGGGCAGGGTTGACCATTTTTATTGGCGCCGTCATGGCCTTGCTCGATGCTGGCCTGGGTTTAGACCCCAACACCATGACTGCATTTTTATTCCCAATTACGTTGATCTTGATGGCAGTGGGCCATGGCTCGTTTTACGCCAGCACCAAGGCTGTGTTTGGGCAAGACAATGAATCAAACCAAGGGTAAATAAGTCGCAACTAAGCGGCCTCCAGCTTGGCCACCGAGAGCAAAAGCCATTTGGGTCCATCCCGTTTGAAATGAATCTGGGCGCGTGCATCTTCGCCCGAGCCTTCCAATCCAGTAATCACGCCGGGGCCAAAGCGGGCATGGCTCACGGCCTGGCCGATCTTAAAGCCGCTGTCGTGTGCCCCGAGGCTTGCGGCACGGCCACTGCCACCCGGCGCTGCAGGCGCCTTGCGAACGCCATTTGCAGCCGGGTAGGCGCTGCGACTGTAGGCGCTTCCCCCTTCGTAATTCATGAAGCTGGTGTTCACGCGTGGGGTGAGCCAGCGCAAATGCGCTTCGGGAAGCTCATCTAAAAATCGGCTGCGCATGTTGTATCGGGTCTGGCCATGCAGCATGCGCGTTTGGGCCAGCGACAAATACAGTCGCTGTCGCGCGCGGGTGATCGCAACATACATGAGCCTGCGCTCTTCTTCCAGGCCATTGGGCTCTGAGGCTGAGTTTTCGTGAGGAAACAGCCCTTCTTCCAAACCGGTAATAAACACCGCGTTGAACTCAAGCCCCTTGGCCGAGTGCACGGTCATCAGCTGCACCGCATCTTGCCCTTCTTGGGCCTGATTGTCTCCGGCTTCCAGCGAGGCATGGGTTAAGAAAGCCACGAGCGGCGGCATTTGAATCTCGCCGTCTTCGGTAACCCGCTCGCCCTCTTCAGAAATAAATGCGGCAGCCGCGTTGATTAATTCCTCAAGGTTTTCAACACGATCCCGGCCATCTTTCTCGGTTTGATAGTGGGCAATCAGGCCCGATTTTTCGTTCACCAAGGCAACAAGCTCATTGAGCTTTAAGCCCTGCCCCTCAAAGCGCATAGATTCAATGAGTCGCGTAAAGCCGCCAAGCACGGCGCCGGGTTTGCCCTCGAGATGGGGCACGGCCGCAACCAACGAGATCTTCATGGCCATGGCTTTTTCTTGCAGCACTTCAATGCTGCGCGCACCAATGCCCCGCGCGGGAAAATTCACGACCCGCAAAAATGAGGTGTCATCATGCGGGTTCTCCATTAATCGCAAATACGCCAGTGCGTGCTTGATTTCGGCCCGCTCAAAAAATCGCAAGCCGCCAAATACGCGATAGGCAATGCCTGCATTAAAGAGCGTGTGCTCAATCACGCGCGATTGGGCATTGCTCCGATACAGCACGGCAATCTCACTTCGGGCCATGCCATCGGCAATCAGCGCCTTGATTTCATCGACCAGCCACTGGGCCTCAAGCGTATCGGTGGCAGCCTCCATGATCCGCAGCGGCTCGCCTTCGCCAGCATCGGTCCACAGATTTTTGCCAAGCCGATCCGTGTTATTGCGAATAATCGCATTCGCACTGTCCAGAATATGGCCGTGTGAGCGATAGTTCTGCTCAAGCTTGATTAAATGCGCCACCTTGAATTCACGCTCAAAGTGCCGCATGTTGGCTACATCGGCGCCACGAAACGCATAGATCGATTGGTCATCATCGCCCACCGCAAATACAGCAGTCGTCTCGCCTGCGAGCTGCTTGACCCACTCGTACTGCAAGGGATTGGTGTCTTGAAACTCATCGATCAACACATGACGAAAGCGATTGCGATAGTGATCACGCAAGGCAGGGTTGCGTTTTAAGAGCTCAACCGAACGCAGCAGCAGCTCGCCAAAGTCCACCACCCCTTCGCGCTGGCACTGCTCATCGTAAGCCTGATAAAACTCAATAAATTTTTTGTTATAGCCGTCGGAGTCATCGATATCAGCGGCGCGCAGGCCCTGCTCTTTTGCGCCATTAATGAACGATTGCAGCTGGCGAGGCGGAAATTTTTCATCATCCCAATTCAAGAGCTTGAGCAAACGCTTGATCGCAGAGAGCTGGTCTTGGCTATCGAGAATCTGGAATGTGGCGGGCAGGTTCGCATCGCGGTGATGGGCCCGAAGCAATCGGTTGCACAGGCCGTGAAAGGTGCCCACCCACATGCCCCGCACATTGACCGGCAGCATGGCCCCAATACGGGCCAGCATTTCTTTGGCGGCCTTATTGGTAAAGGTCACCGCCAAAATGCCCTGAGGGCTGGCCTGGCCAGTCGAAATGAGCCAGGCAATACGGGTGGTGAGCACCCGGGTTTTGCCGCTTCCGGCACCCGCAAGAATCAAAGCCGATTCAGCGGGAAGCGTCACGGCGGCGAGTTGTTCGGGGTTGAGGTTGTGTAGAAGGTCGGCCATCGCTGGATTGTAAGGGTTGGTAAAATTGCGGCTTCTCGAATCAAACCCTACAAGCCCTCAAAATGTCTTCCTCCGTAGGCCAATCGGCCGAGAACTCGTATCAGCCCCGCCTGCTGGAATCGCAAGCCCAAGCGGCTTGGGCCAAGACCGACGCCTACCGGGCAACCGAAAACGATCCGCGCTTTCCCAAAGGAAAATACTACGCATGCTCCATGCTGCCTTACCCCTCGGGCAAGCTGCATATGGGCCATGTGCGCAACTACACCATTAACGATGTCATGGCCCGTGCGCTGCGCATGCAAGGCTATAACGTGCTCATGCCCATGGGATGGGATGCCTTTGGCCTGCCGGCAGAAAACGCCGCTATGGCCAATAAAGTTGCGCCCGCAAAGTGGACTTACGACAACATCGCCACCATGAAGCAGCAGATGCAGTCGATGGGTCTGGCCATTGACTGGTCTCGCGAAGTAGCCACTTGTTCGCCCGACTATTACAAGTGGAACCAATGGCTGTTCTTAAAAATGCGCGAAAAAGGCATTGCGTATTTGAAAACAGGCACCGTGAACTGGGACCCGATTGATCAAACCGTGCTGGCCAACGAACAAGTGGTGGATGGCCGTGGCTGGCGCAGCGGCGCCGTGGTGGAAAAGCGTGAGATCCCCATGTATTACCTGGGTATCACCAACTACGCAGAAGAGCTGCTCGGTGATCTTGCAGGTCTGGGCTGGCCAGAGCGTGTGAAGATCATGCAGGAAAACTGGATCGGAAAATCCACAGGTGTTCGATTTGCCTTCCCGCATCAGATTAAAGATGCAAACGGCACGTTAATCAACGACGGCAAAATGTTTGTCTTCACGACCCGGGCCGACACCATTATGGGCGTGACCTTTGTGGCCGTAGCGCCCGAACACCCGATTGCGACAGTGGCTGCCACAAACAACGCCAAGCTCGCTGCGTTTATTGAAGCGTGCAAAGCCGGTGGTGTGGCAGAAGCCGATTTGGCCACGCGCGAAAAAGAAGGCATGCCCACCGGCCTATGGGTGACGCATCCGTTAACACAGGAACAAGTGCCCGTGTGGGTGGGCAACTATGTGCTGATGACCTATGGCGATGGCGCCGTGATGGGCGTTCCTGCCCACGATGAGCGTGATTTTGCGTTCGCCATCAAATACCGTCTTGCGATCAAACAAGTGATTGCCAAAAATAGCGCCGCCGAGTTCAGTGCAACGACATGGAGCGAGTGGTACGCTGACAAATCCAACACCGTCTGCGTGAATTCGGGCAAGTACGATGGCTTAAATCACGAAGAAGCCGTCGATGCCGTCGCCAATGACTTAGCGGCCATGGGCTTGGGTGAAAAGCGTGTGCAGTTTCGTTTGCGCGACTGGGGCATTTCGCGTCAACGTTATTGGGGCACACCCATTCCCATTATTCACTGCGACCATTGCGGTGAAGTGCCGGTGCCTGAGCAAGACCTGCCCGTGGTGCTGCCCGAGGATCTGGTGCCCGATGGCAGTGGCAACCCGCTTAACAAAGACGAGCGCTTTTTAAAGGTCGATTGTCCCAAGTGCGGCAAACCCGCACGCCGCGAGACCGACACCATGGACACCTTTATTGATTCAAGCTGGTATTACATGCGCTACTGCTCGCCCGATGCCCGCCAGGCCATGGTCGATCACCGCAACGATTACTGGATGCCCATGGACCAGTACATCGGCGGCATTGAACACGCAGTGCTGCATTTGCTGTATGCACGCTTTTGGACCAAGGTCATGCGCGATATTGGCCTGGTGAAATTCAATGAGCCGTTTTCCAACCTGCTCACCCAGGGCATGGTGCTCAACGAAACGTATTACCGAGAAGATTCTGAAGGCCGTAAAACCTGGTTCAACCCGGCCGATGTCGATGTGCAGTTTGATGACAAAGGCCGGCCGGTTGGCGCCACGCTCAAGGCCGATGGCCAGTCGGTGCACATTGGCGGCACCGAAAAAATGGCCAAGTCGAAAAACAATGGCATTGACCCGCAGGCCTTAATTGATCGCTACGGCGCTGACACCGCACGGCTATTTACCATGTTTGCCTCGCCGCCCGAGCAAACCCTGGAATGGTCCGACGCTGGCGTGGAGGGGGCCTATCGCTTCTTGCGCAGGCTTTGGGTATTCGCGCAACAAATCAAAACCACCCTGCGCTGCGACGCCAAAGACTTTTCGGGCATTGCCAACGAAGCGGCAAAACACCTGCGCCGGGAAATGCACAGCCTGCTAAAGCAAGCCGACTTTGACATGCAACGACGCCAGTACAACACCGTGGTGTCGGCCGCCATGAAAATGCTCAACACGCTTGAAGACGCGGCCAAGACAGACTTAACCCCTGATCTTCAACTGGCCTTGACCGAGGGGTTATCGATTCTGCTGCGTGTACTCTACCCTGTGGTGCCGCACATTGGCTGGGCCTTATGGCGTGACCTGGGCTATGCGAACGCCCACGGCGATATGTTGAATGCGCCTTGGCCAGCCGTGGATGAATCCGCCTTGGTGCGCGATTCAATTGAACTGGTGTTGCAAATTAACGGCAAGGTGCGAGGTGCCGTCAATGTAGCAGCCACTGCAGGCCAGCAAGAGATTCAGGAAGCTGCCCTGGCCACCGAAGCCTTTGCCAAGTTCTCGGAAGGCAAGCCCGCCAAAAAAGTCATTGTGGTGCCTGGCAGGCTCGTGAATATTGTGGTCTGATTGCTCACATGCGCATGTTCACAAACTACTACGACATG
>QXGG01191483.1_pt1 | contig 48028 bp, 41 predicted proteins | sample 1982491 | NCBI WGS metagenome assembly QXGG01 (sample SAMN09924614, study PRJNA488089) | Wastewater metagenome, whole genome shotgun sequencing project. | isolation source: South African research farm wastewater | place: South Africa: Irene, Agricultural Research Council, Animal Production...
AAAGAAGTGGTCAATGCCTATCAGGGACTGGGGCATAATTTTAAATCAGTTCCTAATTATTTACAAAGAAAGGGTCAGGCTATAACAATAACCCAACCCAAGCTTAATTTACTTACACACTTCCTGAGACAGTGTCTCATTACTTTTACTTTATCGTATGATTCTGGGTCAGAAAACACAAATCGACCTTCCACTAACGGACTATATTTCACCTCTACCTCGTCAGATGTAAAGACATCTGGTGAAGTAGAGAGTTTGTTTGCAGCAGCTTTAAAATCAAACTCCTCAACAGGGAATCTCTCAGAGCTAAACTTCAATACAGCGGCATCGTTATCAATATGCTCTACTTTAGCTGCAGTTGTCTGCCATACTTCATCGTAATAAAAGAGTAAGAACAAGATGTCTTCAGCTTGAAGCGTATCCATTCTCTGCTCCAACAGGGCTTGTTCTTTCTGGCGAATGCTATTACTAGCTGTTCCATAAACAATTGTAAAACTAAAAAAAGCAACCAATAAGATTAAAAGCATCCAAAGCTTCCAAGATCCTTTGATTTCCGACTTACTTTGATCAGCCACTGTTCGCATGGATGGAGTCCAATCATTCTTGCGAATCTCCTCCCCCGAATTTTTCTCATTTTGTTTTAAGTTTATCCATTATACGATTCACGTCTTTGACTTTGTTCTGAACTAAGCCCAAACCCGAGACACCCTTATTGAGCTCCGTAGAAACAGCTAGGAGAGCTTTTTGGGTGAGCTCTACTGATTCTTCAAGAGTCAAGCCTTCAACAGCCAGGCAAGGCCCTATTTCGGGTTCAGCGGGCCTAAACAGATACGCTCCACCAAGGAGTAGTAAAACAGAAGCAGCTACAGCAACCCAAGACCGATATTTAGACAGCATAGACCTACTCTTAACTTGTATAGAAGATTCTTCTGATAGTTTTGAATCCATCCAGTTCTCAAGTTTCTCATTCAAAGAATCCGGAAGACTAGGCTCGTTTTCCATCTTAGACAAAGCTGCAAATAAGGTTTGCTCCTCTTTATATTGCTCAGGTACAACAGATGACTTGATAAAGTAATCCTTTAGCCATCGCTCATCCTCGAGGGTTGAGGTTCCACCATAATAGGCTCCCAATCGCTTATCCAATTCAGTTCTGTCCATAACGTGTAAAATCTTCTTTTAGTTGTTTACGCAATCTTGATAGAATAACTTTGACATTAGTCTGGGTTAATCCCATCTGTTCAGAAATTTGCTTAATACTTAAACCTTTACTGTGCCGACATTCGAATATTTGCTTTTACACAACGGTCAAATTATTCACCCACTTCGATAAGTACTATAGCCTTTGCCTATCTTCAAACCTCGAACTGTTGAATCAAATTTCTTGAGTAATTCGGGGCTACACTCTTCAAGATTTAATATCACGATACTCTCGATAGCACCTTCGCCAAGCTGAGCATTAACACTTGCAGGTAATACAGATTTATCGAGCTGTTGATAGCTAACGCCTTGTTCATCTTTGAATTGCTTGACAAGCTTATCAAAACTTTGCGCATAGATTAAAGGGGTACATAAGAGGAGTAAAAACACTAAGTTTAACTTTTTCATATTTTCTTATTTTAGTTTTTGTATCACAATATAAATTCTAAAGGCCTTCTATTTAAGTAGACGTCTAAACGATGAAAAGGTTACACTTATGCTGATAATAATTTTTCGGAATAACAAATAAGCCCCGATTTCAAAGCGAAATCGGAGCTTGTCTTATACCACCAAGTGGCGAATACTATTTTTATTGGATAGCGAAGATTAAAAGTTAATCATCTTCAATATCTTATCGGATGCTCCAGCATATTGAGAAACATATCCACCAGCCAACTGACTGGTCTCTTTATAGAAATCTCTATCCGCATCGAAACGATTTAGAAGCTGCTCTAGCTCTTCGTAGTTGTCAATGGAGTAAGCTCCTTTGTTATTTATAAGATCACGCGCCTCCATGAATTTTTGATACTTAGGACCAAAGATAACTGGGATTCCATATACAGCAGCCTCGAGTACATTGTGAATACCTACACCAAAACCTCCACCAATATAGGCAACATTGCCATAGCGATAGATTGAAGAGAGTAGCCCAAAGCAATCGATAATCAAGCATCTAGCCTCTAGGATATTCTTTTCGGTAGCCTTAGTATAACGAACGTAGGGCATCTCCAATTTACTAATAATCTCAACCAAGTGATTTTCATCAATCACATGAGGAGCGATAATAAGTTTCATATCGGGACGAGCATTAAAGTATTTGATAAACAAATCTTCATCAGGCGCCCATGAACTTCCTGCTACGAAAGTTGGAGTATCTCCTTTAAACAACTCAACAAGAGGTAAAGGTTTGGCTTGTTCTTTAATCTGAATAACACGATCAAAGCGAGTATCACCAACAACAGTGACACGAGTAATATCAATCTTAGCTAAGAACCGCTTTGAAGCTTCATTCTGAACAAACAGATGGTCAAAATTCTTCAATACCTTACGATACGTTCCACCATACCACTTAAAGAAAATCTGATTTCTTCTAAAGATAGACGAAACACTATATACAGGTATTCTACGGCGATGAAGTTCATCTAAGTAGTTTTTCCAAAATTCATACTTAATAAAGAATGCCATCTTAGGAGAAGCTAAATCTAAAAACTTAGCTACATTCCGAGGCTTGTCAAAGGGTAGATAACAAACAACATCAGCTCCTTTGTAGTTTTTACGGACTTCGTAGCCCGAAGGCGAAAAGAAGGTCAGTAAAATACGATACTCAGGATAAAGGGCTCTAATCTTCTCGATTAAAGGACGCCCCTGCTCAAACTCCCCCAAAGAGGCAGCATGAAACCAGACATAATCCTTATCCTTCTCGATCTGATGACGCAGAAGTTGATAAACCACATGATGACCTCTGACCATCTTCCTTGGCTTCTTACTAAACAAAGCAGCAAGATGAACCAGAAAGCCATATATGTATATTGCAATATTATAAATCATAGATTGTTTTAGCCTAGTACTTCAATGGCTTTATATAAGCGTTGTAGCGTCTCTTCTTTGCCCAAGAACTCAGTAATGTCGAACATATGAGGTCCTTTGCTTGCACCAACAACAGCCAAACGGAAAGCATTCATAACTACACCCACCTTTAGATCATGCTGAGTAATCCAGTCCATAACAACGGCTTCTTGATTAGCAGCAGAAAAGTCGGATAAACCTTCTAATAACGTAGCAAGCTCAGTCATCTCTTTGGCAGAATCTTCTTTCCAACGTTTCTTGGCTGTTTTCTCATCAAACGACTCGGGAGCAACAAAGAAAAAGCTTGCAGCTTCCCATAACTCATCAACAAAAGAGATACGCTCTTTCATCAGTTCAACCACGCGCTCTACTTTATCAAGTGGTGCATTAACACCCTGAGAAATAAGTTTAGGCTCAAATAGTTTTGCCAAATCAGCGTTTGATTTCTTTTGAATATATTGATGGTTAAACCAAATTCCTTTTTTGAAGTCGAACTTAGCACCCGACTTACTACACTTACTCAAATCAAACAACTGAATTAGTTCATCCATTGACAACAATTCTTGATCGTTACCAGGGTTCCATCCCAATAGAGCTAAGAAGTTGATTACCGCTTCGGGTAAATAGCCCGACTCTCTAAATCCCGATGAAACATCACCAGTTTTAGGATCTTTCCACTCAAGTGGAAACACAGGAAAACCCAAACGATCACCATCACGTTTGCTTAATTTTCCATTGCCTTCTGGTTTGAGCAGAAGTGGCAGGTGAGCAAAAGAAGGCATGGTGTCTTCCCAGTCAAAAGCTCTATATAGCAACACATGTAGAGGTGCAGATGGCAGCCACTCTTCACCACGAATCACATGTGTAATCTCCATCAAATGGTCATCCACAATATTGGCTAAGTGATAAGTTGGCAGTTGGTCAGCTGATTTATATAGTACCTTGTCGTCAAGAATAGAGGAGTTAATAATCACCTCACCACGAATCAAATCGTTAACACAAACATCTTCATGTGGCTCTATTTTGAAACGTACGACGTATTGTTCTCCCTTAGCGATAAGTTCTTCCACCTCCTGTTTAGAAAGTGTTAGTGAATTACGCATCTGCTCACGAGTAGAAGCATCGTATTGAAAATTAGCAATATCTGCTCTTTTTTTATCCAGCTCTTCGGGTGTATCAAAAGCGATATAAGCCTTCCCTCTCTCTAGCAGTACATCAACATATTTCTTATAAATATCTCGACGCTCGGACTGACGGTAAGGGCCATATTTTCCACCGAAGCTCACACCTTCATCAAACTCAATGTTTAACCATTTGAACGACTCAAGAATGTATTCTTCAGCACCTGGTACAAATCGGTTAGAATCTGTATCCTCGATACGGAAAACTAGGTCACCGCCATGTTGGCGAGCAAATAGATAATTGTATAAGGCAGTACGAACGCCTCCAATATGCAAAGCACCAGTTGGACTGGGTGCAAAACGAACTCTTACTTTTCTGTCTGACATAATCATTATGTAATATAAAAACGGAGCAAAATTAATCTTTTTTTTCCATACTAGCCTTTTATTTCGTACTTTTCGCAAAATACAAAAGGTGGATGATGGAAAAAGGTAAGAAGAAGATCTCTTGGAGAGATTTAATTTATAAGATATTGATTTTTTTAGGGGCGGTATCTCTAATTGTCTATTTCCTGCCTCGTGACGGGCAGTTCAACTATCAATTTGAACTAAATAAACCTTGGCGATATGGACAACTTATAGCCACATTCGACTTCCCTATTTACAAAGATAAAGCAGTTATCAAGTCGGAAAGGGATAGTGTGTTGGAATATCACTTTCACCCCTACTTTCAAAAAAGCAATACCGTAGCCACCGAAAACCTAGCACGCTTCAAAGAAGACTACGACAAGCATCTCAAAAAAAGACTCCCATCAGCACAATACTTTAACTATATCTATGCCAAGTTAGAGTCGATTTACGAACAAGGCATAATGGAAACCGATCAGATGAAGTCACTTCTAGACGATAGGGTTTCGGCAATCATGATTTCTAAAGATCGATTAGCTAGCGAAAAAGAGGTTACCTCTACTTATACTGTAAAGACAGCCTATGAAGCGCTATTCTTGGGCGACAGTATCAAATATAAAACAGACTTACTCAAAGCTTGCGACTTAAACAACTATCTCGAACCCAACTTAACTTACGAAAAAGAGCGTACGCAAACAGCCAGAGAGGAACTGCTCGACAACCTTTCACTCACAAGAGGAGCTGTGTTGAGTGGGCAAAAGATAATTGATCGAGGTGAGCTTGTGGATCAGAAAGCCTATAATATTCTAGAGTCCTTAAAATTTGAAACTCAGAAAAGAAGTGATTCGGTGAGTCAGAAGCATCAAATCTTAGTGGGGCATATCTTATTAATAGCCATACTGATCGGATGCTTTATGATCTATTTAGAGCTCTTCAAAAAGGATTATTATCAACATAAGCGAAGCCTTTCGCTACTGTTCTTGATCGTTATATTTTATTGTGTAATTACCTCGCTAGTTGAAAACAACTTCTTCAGCGTCTATGCCATACCTTATGCAATGACTCCACTGATTATCACGGTATTTCTAGACTCAAGGACAGCCATCGTCGCACACACCATTACAATACTGATTTGTTCTATTTCAGTCAGCTATCCTCACGAATTCATCCTTTTACAACTTATAGCAGGGATGGTGGGTGTTTATAGCTTACGAGAGCTATCGCAACGCTCTCAGCTAATAAAGAGTGCGGTCATTATCACACTCTCCTATATCTTTGTGTTTATGAGCTTAGAGTTGATTTCAGAAAGCGATGTCACTTCATTCAATCTGAGCATGTACAGCTATTTTGCCGTGAATGGTATATTTTTACTGTTTACTTATCCATTGCTATTTGTGTTGGAAAAGACCTTTGGATTTACCTCTAATGTAACGTTGGTCGAGCTTTCAAATATCAATAACAGTTTACTAAGACGACTATCAGAAGTAGCCCCTGGAACTTTTCAGCACTCTATGCAAATGGCCAATCTAGCATCAGAAGCTGCACTTCATATTGGTGCTAATAGCCAGCTCGTACGTACTGGAGCACTATATCATGATATCGGCAAATCACAAAACCCAGCATTCTTTACAGAAAATCAATCGGGAGGAATCAATCCTCACGATAAGCTATCCTATGAACAAAGTGCAGAGGTTGTAATTAACCACATCCACGATGGGGTGAAGCTGGCCGACAAATACAACCTACCTAAGGCTGTTAAAGACTTTATCGTAACACATCATGGTCTAGGTAAAACGAAGTATTTCCTTATCTCGTGGATGAATGAACATCCAGGTGAGACACCAGATGAAGCTAAGTTTACCTATCCTGGGCCAAACCCATTTTCTAAGGAGACTGCAATTCTAATGATGGCAGATGCCGTGGAGGCAGCTTCACGCAGCTTACCTGAGTATACCGAAGAGAGCATTAGCAATCTAGTAGATAAGTTAATAGATACACAAATGGAAGAGGGCTATTTTAGGGAGTGTCCGATTACTTTTCAGGACATAGAAACCGTTAAAACGGTCTTCAAAGAGAAGCTTAAGATTATCTATCACACAAGAATCAGTTATCCTGAGCTACAGAAATAGATTAAATGCTAGTCAATAGCAATAATAAAGGAGCAATTCAACACGTTGAATCGCTCCTTTATTATTGCTATTTTAAACTTATCTCTACTCTTTCTCTTGAGCTACATGAGCAATTAATCCCTCACAAGCATCTTCGAGCAGATCCATAACCAACTCAAAGCCATCGGCTCCTCCGTAATAAGGATCTGGGATATAAGTTGCCTCTTTCTTCACTAAAAAGTCTACCATCTTATGAATCTTCTTGGTCTCCTCAGTCGACGGAGAAAGCTCTTGTAGTTTAGATATATTACCATCGTCCATGCCAATAATCATATCAAAATCGTAGAAGTCTTCTGTTTTTACCTGACGCGAGCGATGGACTAAATCGAAGCCTCGCATTGCTGCATGTTTGCGCATACGCGGATCGGGCAAATCGCCATTATGATATCCATTTGTGCCTGCCGAATCAATAATAAATTGATCAGTCAGTCCTTTCTTCTGGAGTAAGTCGAGCATAATACCTTCGGCAGAAGGTGAGCGACAAATATTTCCTAAACACACGAATAATATTTTCTTCTTATCTTCTTTCTTCATCTTATTAAGTTATTAGAGTGTATAATAGCTTCAATCAACACAAACATAACTCTTTTTATTGGAGATTAAGAACCGTACTATTAATTCGCAGAACTGAAACCATTCTTACTTACATTGACTTTGCCAGGCTTGCCAGCATACACAACGTCACCACTGCCAATAACTTTACCACTAATGCTCTTCTTAGCGTAACAACGAATATCACCTGAGCCAGTAATACTTGCATTGACATTGTCCACCTTTAAGCTTTGGGCTTTAATATCGCCACTACCAATAATATTATACTCTGCTTGAAGCACTTCGCCTCCATCAATTTCAAGATCACCGCTGCCTTTAATTTGTGCTTTTAAAGAAGTGGAGACTATGTTTTTTAATTCAATATCGCCACTGCCATTAATGGCTAGATTTAGCTTTTGAGTATTGACTTGACCGACCTTAAGATCACCACTACCATTAACAATCATAGAAACTGAAGATCCCCATTCCATTTTGTTTTGAAGGATGATGTCACCACTTCCACTAACTGCTAATTGGTCTAGACTAGGAACTTCAACAAAAAACTGAACGTAATAATCTCTTCTGGTCTTAAAGCTTGCGCCCTTCTTTGTTCTAATCACTAGATTCGATCCATCAACATAGACTTCTAGCTTATCTATCAACTCTTGTGGCCCCTCCGCTTTCACTACGGCAGACTTTCCGTGAGTTACAAACACCTTGGTCGGACCTTGCAGATTTATTCCAGTAAAACTCTCTAGAGAATATTCCTTCTTAACATTTGATGCAAACCCTGTGGCAATAGCAATGACTAAAGTGGCACAGAACATAATAGCTCTTTTCATATTGAATAATTTTAGCTTGAGATTAAACTACCTATTGTTTAACTACTCAGTTTAAGCTTGTAAAGTATCTTATTTTCTGTTATTAATCAAACGATTGAGAGTTATTTTGTGAGATTAAATCAAAGGGTTGTTATGCTAGCCCGACTTACTCGTAACATATAAATAACTTACGCGTTTTACATTGGGTCAACGTCGTAGTAAACAATAAGTGATTTGAAGTTTTTATCGCGCATCATATTGTCTTTAATCTTAAGTAACACCTCTTTAACTTGAGGCATAGAGATGTTACGCTCTATCTTTAACACAATCTTGCGGATATAGAGAAGTTGAATTCGACCAACAGGTGGTTTGTCTGGCCCCAATACACGCGCACCAAAAGCTCCACGTAAGGCTGTAGCCATATGCTGAGCCATAAAGTCGAGCTTCTTTTCGTCACGGTGTTTGAGATAAACATAAATTAGTCTGTAAAAAGGAGGGTAATGAAAAAGTTGGCGCTCTTCGAGTTGACTTGCCACCATCTCTTCGTATCGGTTATTGATTACTTGAGGGATAATGGGGTGATCCATGCTTCGAGTTTGTAAAACCACTCTACCCTGTTTGCCTCTACGCCCTGCTCTGCCTGCTACCTGAGCCATAAGCTGATAAGAACGTTCGTAGGCTCTAAAGTCGGGATAATTGAGCATGGTGTCGGCATTCAAGATACCTACCACACTCACATGGTCAAAGTCGAGTCCTTTGGATACCATCTGCGTACCGATAAGAATATTGGTTTTACCCTCTTCAAAGTCGGCAATAATGCGCTCAAAGCTCGTACGTGTTCGAGTAGTGTCTAAATCCATTCGAGCAACCGAAGCATCGGGAAATAACTCTTTAATCTCAGCCTCAACCTTTTCGGTTCCAAAACCTTTAAATGTCAGGTCAACACCCTCACAAGCTGGGCAGACCGTAGGCAACTGATAAGTATAGCCACAATAATGACAGGTAAGCTCATTTAGCCGTTTATGGTAAGTCAAGCTTACATCGCAATTGGTACATTTGGGCACCCAACCACAGGTATTACACTCTACCATAGGCGCAAAACCACGTCGATTTTGGAAAAGGATAATCTGCTCTTTTTTGTCGAGAGTCTCACGCATCAGGCTAAGCAAGAGAGGTGAAAACTGACCTTTCATGATCTTCTTACGTTTTAAATCGTAAACATCGACAGGTAAAATCTCGGGGAGTTTAATCTCTTTATAACGTTCGGTTAGCTGAACGAGATTATATTTCTGCGTTTGACAGTTATACCAAGTCTCAACCGAAGGTGTTGCTGTACCCAACAAAACACGTGCATCGTAAAGATGTGCAAGAACAATGGCAGCATCACGAGCATGGTAGCGAGGTGCAGGGTCATACTGTTTATAAGTCGATTCGTGCTCTTCGTCAACAATAATAAGCCCTAGGCGTTGAAAAGGCAAAAAGATAGAGGAGCGAACACCCAAAATAATTTGGTAAGGCTCATCACTCAATTGCTTTTTCCAAATCTCTACACGCTCAGCATCGGTAAATTTGGAATGATAAACTCCCAACTTGTCACCAAAGACACGCTTTAATCGAGAAGTAATTTGAGTAGTCAAGGCTATCTCGGGAAGTAGATAAAGTACCTGCTTACCATTATTGATTGCCTCTTGAATCAAGTGAATGTATACTTCTGTCTTTCCACTTGAGGTCACACCTTGAAGCAGACAAACAGGTTTGTCTGCCAGTGCAGCTTGAATTTCTTGCAAAGCCTGATTCTGGACTCTACTTAAGGAGTGTAAATCATCGATATCGGCTAAACCACCACCCAAACGACCAATCTCTATTTCATACTCTTCGAACACCCCTTTGTCAACTAACCCCTTAAGGCTAGATCCAGAAGCATTGGCCTGTTCTAATAGTCGAAACCGAGTAACCTCTTTGGGGTCACCCTGAGCGAAGAAACGAGAAAGATCAATATACTTTATCAATAAGTCAAGCTGCTTTGGAGCATTACCCAACTGATCGAATAGCGGTTCTATCGCCTCGTTGGTCTGATAAGTAGAGGTCAGACGAACCCGAGTCTCTAGGCGTGGCTTGTAGTTGTTCTTTAGTTCTTCACGCAACATAAGGGCACCACGCTCTAGCAACTTGTTTACAATGGGAAGAATATTCTCAATACCACTATCCTTAATTAACTTAGTAACACTCTGAATAGGATCTTCGGAAAGCAAATCTAAAAGTTTGGTCTCACGATCAGTCAAATCGGGAGTTCCGATATAGTCAAGATTCAGCTCTACAATGGTCTCGCTAGCAAGTTTTAAACCAGAAGGCAAAGCTGCTTTATAGACATCACCTAGAGCGGCTAAATAATAAGACGATAACCAATTCCAAAACTTAAGTTGCTCTGCAAGCAAAATAGGAGTGTCGTCGAGAATCGAAAAAATGGGCTTTACCGTATAACCGACAGGAGCATTGGTATGGAGTTTAACAACAATAGCTGTGTAGTATTTTTTTTTACCAAAAGGCACAATAACACGGACACCTATTTTTAGGTGCTCAACATCAGCCTCATTAAAGCTATAGGTAAACAAACCAGGAATGGGCAAGGGCAAGACTACATCAACAAACTGTTTCATACGTTAAAAACAAAAATACGATATTTTGAGTGAAACAATCCACAATTAACAAGGATTCGCAATTTACAAAGTTTATAACAGCTCCTCTTTGTAATAAACAGGAAAACGATGTATATTCATACTCAAATAGTAAACGAATTTAATTTTCCGAAATCAAAACACATTATCTATTTGTTACATAAAGACTTAATCAATATTAATAGAGTATGACCCAAAGTTCACGTCAGATACAAACTCAAGTTCAAAAGCAGGTTCAAACCTTATCACCCCAACAAATTATGGTGGTAAAGCTACTTGAACTACCTACGCTGGAGTTCGAAGAGCGCATACATGCGGAATTACTCGAAAATCCCGCTTTAGAGGAGGGGGTTGAGTCAAGTGCTGAAGATGACAGTCTGGATAATAATTCTGAAGAAGAAGCAGAGTATGATTCGCTTGACGATTATTTAACAGAAGACGACATCCCCGATTATAAACTAAGAGAAAACAATTATAGCAAAGAAAACCAAGCCGAAGAGATTCCTTTTTCGGACACCACCTCTTTTTATGAGATTCTTTTGGAGCAACTCCGAGAGCGAGAACTCACTAAAAAGCAGGTAGCCATTGGTAAATACCTTATTGGTTCGTTAGATGATGACGGACTAATTCGAAAAACTCTTGATAGCATAGACGACGAACTCGCCATCTATATGGGCATTGAGACCTCTGTTGAAGAGATTGAGCAAGTGCTCAAAATCATCCAAGAATTTGATCCTCCTGGGGTAGGCAGTAGAGATTTGCAAGAGTGTTTGCTGATCCAACTAGATCGTCAGAAAGAGCAAACGCCCACAAGTCAAATCGAGCGAAGAATTCTTAGTGAATGCTACGAGGAGTTTACCCGCAAGCACTGGGATAAAATCGCACAAAAGCTCGAAGTCACCGAAGATGAAGTAAAAGCTGCAATTGATGAAATCATCAAACTCAACCCACGTCCTGGTGCATCACTAGGTGAGTCGATCGGAAAAAATCTACAACAGATTATTCCCGACTTTATCGTTGAGAGCTTTGATGGAGCAATCACTGTTTCGCTAAACAACAAGAATGTACCCGAGCTCAGACTCAGTAGGGAGTTTACAACCCTAGTTGAAGAGCACACCAAAAATAAAAAGAATCAGAGCAAGGAGTCTAAAGACGCCATGTTCTTCTTAAAACAAAAAATGGATTCGGCACAAGGCTTTATCGATGCAATCAAGCAGAGGCAAAACACACTTATGTCGACCATGAAAGCAATTGTAGAATTACAGCGCGACTTTTTTATCTACGGTGATGAGTCAAAACTCAAACCGATGATTCTAAAAGATGTAGCCGACATCACAGGACTAGATATATCGACTATCTCAAGGGTTACAAACAGTAAATATGTCCAAACCAATTTTGGTGTATTCTCATTAAAACACTTTTTTGGAGACAGCTTTACTACCGAAGATGGTGAGGAGATGTCTATCCGAGAGGTGAAAAGAATTTTATTGGAGTGCATCGACAAAGAAGATAATAAAAGCCCCTATACCGATGAGGAGCTTTCAAACCTTCTTAAAGAAAAGGGATACCCCATTGCTCGCCGTACGGTAGCAAAATACAGGCAACAGCTCAATATACCTGTTGCTCGATTAAGAAAATGAAAACAATTAGCAATAAATACCTGATTAATGGAGCGAAGATACTTTCACGAATCTTCACTCCATTCTCTGTGCCTTTTTTATCGTTTATTGTGCTGTTTTTATTTACGCATTTGAGCTTGACATTTCCTACAAAGGAGATGTTTTACATTCTCGACATCATATTCCGATTCACTATCATCTTACCAGTGATTAGTATATTCTTTCTACATAAAATTAATCACATCTCTTTTATGGAGCAGCACCCGCTGGAAAGAATTATTGGTAGTTTCATGATTAGTACCTTTTGCTACCTCTTTACTTTCATCGTTCTTATGGAATTGCGAACCCCACTAGTGACTAACTATATTGTCTCATCAATCATTGTTTTGACCGTATTTGTATTAGTTCCTAGAAAATGGAAAGAGGATACTACAGCCGAGGGGCTGATTACAAGTAATTGTGGAATCCTCACTGAGCTAAATCAGAGAGAACAACGTTTTATGCCACTTTTGCTTACCATTATTTCATATACTTTCTGTACATTTATCATGTTAAAAAGAGGACTTCCTTGGTACTTAAATGGGATCATTTTGGCCTCTTTGATGATTTTAATTATATTACTAATCATTAATGCTCGCTGGAGAGTAAGCGAGCACATGGCAGCCATAGGGGGGGTATTGGCTGGTATTATCGCCTTTAGTGATCTGTTTCTATATAACCCCATCAAATGGATTTGTGCATTTGTATTAATTGCTGGAGCTCTTGGCACAGCACGAATAATTTTAAAGCATAATAATCTGGGAGAAATTTTTGCAGGATTTATAATTGGACTATCTTGTACAATGATCGCACTAAATGACACGTGCAATCACATTATTTCGACAGTATTAAAATATATTATTTAGCATATTAACTTTTAAACTAATTAATTATGAAATTTCCTGAAGAGTTAAAGTATTCAAGTGAGCACGAGTGGGTTCGTAGAGAAGGTGATGTTGTTTATATCGGAATTACCGATTATGCACAAGATCAACTCGGCGATATAGTATATGTTGACATACCAACTGTAGGTGAAACTTTAGATGCTAATGAGATTTTTGGAACTATTGAAGTAGTGAAAACAGTTTCGGACCTATTCTTACCTGTTTCGGGTGAAATCATTGAGCAAAACGAAGCGATTGAAGACAATCCAGAACTTGTTAATGAAGACCCATACGGTGAGGGTTGGCTTATTAAAGTGAAACCCACCAATGAAGAAGATTTTAATGCCTTGCTTGATGCAAAAGCATATAGAGAGATTATTAATAAATAGACATTTATATAATACGGAAAAAGGGTGCAGCTTTTCGTAGATGAGAGGCTGCACTTTTATTTTTAAATTTCAAATAACAAGTTAAAATTATGATACCATTAGTAAGTATAATTATGGGAAGTACATCGGATCTTCCTGTTATGGAGAAAGCAGCTAAGTTTCTGAATGACTTACGTATCCCATTCGAAATTAATGCACTTTCGGCTCATCGTACACCTGAAGCAGTGGAAAGCTTTGCTAAAAATGCAAAGAGCAAAGGCATAAAAGTTATTATTGCTGCTGCAGGTATGGCAGCACATCTTCCGGGTGTAATTGCAGCCTCAACAACACTTCCTGTTATTGGTGTTCCAATTAAATCGACCTTAGACGGTATGGATGCGTTACTAGCAATTGCACAAATGCCTCCTGGTATCCCTGTGGCAACTGTAGCAATCAATGGAGCACTCAATGCTGCAATTCTTGCAGTACAGATGCTTGCACTATCTGATAGCGATATTGACAGCCGACTAAAACTTTACAAAGATGGTTTGAAGCTTAAGATTGAGAAAGCTAACGAAGACCTACAAGCCATTAAACTCGAATATAAATGTAACTAAATGAATCTATTTAATTACTCCCGAAGAAAAAGCTCCGAAGTTGAAATTGGAGACAAACCCTTGGGAAAAGAGAACCCCATCCGCATCCAATCTATGACCAACACCTCCACTCAAGATGTGGATCAGAGTGTTAGTCAGGTTAAACGGATTGTCGATGCGGGGGCTGATTATGTAAGACTCACCACACAGGGTCTAAAAGAGGTAGAAAGCCTCAAAGAGATTAGTGCTGAGCTCAAAGCTATGGGCTATAGTACCCCACTAGTAGCCGACGTACATTTTAACCCGAAAGTAGCAGATGTTGCAGCGACTATTGTTGAGAAGGTCCGAATTAACCCAGGCAATTATGTAGATCCTGCACGTACATTTAAATCCTTAAGCTATACCGATCAAGAGTATGAGACAGAATTAGATCGGATCAGAAAACGCCTCACAGATTTTATCAACATCTGCAAAGAGAATCGTACGGCTATTCGTATTGGGGTGAACCACGGTTCGCTCTCCGACCGAATAATGTCGCACTACGGTGATACTCCGGCAGGCATGGTAGAGTCGTGCATGGAGTTTTTGAGAATCTGCAAGGCCGAAAACTTCGACAATGTGGTAATCTCAATCAAGGCTTCGAACACGGTAGTTATGGTGCAAACCGTTAGACTGCTAGTTCGTGAGCTCGAAAGAGAGAATATGTCATTCCCTTTACATCTTGGGGTTACTGAGGCTGGTGAAGGAGAAGATGGCAGAATAAAATCGGCACTGGGTATTGGTACTTTACTTGCCGACGGCTACGGTGATACCATCCGTGTATCGCTTAGCGAAGCTCCCGAAAGAGAGATTGCCGTTGCTCAAAAGCTGGTAGATCATATCTTAACACGACAAAACCATAGCCTCATTAAAGCAGAGGTTGCAACCGAGTTTAACTATTTTGAGCCTAGCCGTCGCAAGACCCATGAGGTAAAAAATATCGGCGGACATCTGGTTCCTGTTGTGATTTCGGATAGGTTAGATGGAAGCTTTGTAACTGATAAAAATTTCATACCCGACTACCTATTTGTAGGCGATAAACTGCCTAAAGTTAGAGAAAGTTCGGCCTATATACTCGATGCTTTACATTGGCAAGGGGATAAGAACAGCTATCCAGCCTTCACTACAAGCCAGATTAAGTTACTGATTGAGACAGAAGTAGACCTCAAATTCTTATTTATAAGTTTACCTGAGCTTACAGAGGATATAATCTCCATGCTTAAAAAACAACCTGAGGTAGTGCTTATCGGAAATTCTAGCCACCAAAACCGACTCGGAGAGCAACGTGCATTAGCGCATAAGCTCACGGAGCAGGGAATAACTAACCCACTAATTTGGCACGAGACTTATAAGGAAGATGATTTAGAGAATATACAAATCAAGTCGGCAGCCGACTTGGGGCCACTTATTCTTGATGGCTTCTGTGATGGTATTTTTTTACAGAATCAAGGTGTTCTTACACACGCCCAAATCGACTCAACTGCATTTAGTGTTTTACAAGCAGGACGCGTACGCACATCCAAAACAGAGTTCATCTCTTGCCCAGGCTGTGGAAGAACGCTATTTAACCTTGAAAGCACAATTGCAAAGGTTAAAGCGGCGACTAAGCATCTTAAAGGGTTGAAAATTGGAATTATGGGTTGCATAGTCAATGGACCTGGCGAAATGGCGGACTCCGATTATGGCTATGTGGGAGCAGCGCGAGGAAAAGTTAGTCTATACAAAAAGAAAGAGTGTATAGAGAAAAACATTCCTGAAGAGCATGCAGTCGAACGACTAATCCAACTAATCAAAGATAACGGCGATTATGTAGAGGATACTGAAGAGTAAATTCTTATTTAATACAAACTATGACAAAGTGGTTGTGGATAGGCTTCTGCCTTCACAACTACTTTTTTATTAGACTAAATCTATCTTGCTCCGACTTGCTTGGCCACACGCTGAATAAGGAAGATACAGATAATAGCAGCAATAGAAACTATAATTCCAACCTTATCAAAATGCTCCAAAGGACTTCCCTCTCCTTTTTGAACAATGATCAACCCTGATACCATCGCACCTAACCCATTTGAAAGTTGTTGAAAAGATGAGCAAAGACTCATATAACCTCCGCGATCATCAACACTAGGCATAGCCGTATTTAAGGCCATAGTAGGAATCAATCGACCATTTATCCCCGTAAGCATGACAATATTAATAAGGATTACCACCCACAAGGGCTGAGGAGAGAGTGTAGTAAAGACCATAGTCATCACAACAGTTACTAGTGCACCTACCAAGAAAACCGTACGCTTAGGGAATATATCGCTCAACCTACCAATATAAATCATAATAAAAACACTTGCTATTCCTGATGCCATATAAAGGTAAATCAGGTCATTCTGAACGATGTGAATATTATTAATCAAGAAGGTTGGGCTGAAGGGCATAATCATTGCACTACCTAGCGAAACGAGCATCACTAAGGCAAAACCTGCAAAATATTTTTTATTAGTGAGTATTTTCCAAAGGTGAACTAGTGGCTTTTCGTTTTGAGTCGCTTGACTGAGATGGGTCTTTATGGGTTGCATTTTGAACAAGATGACAAATCCTAGAATAACACCCATTGCACCAATCGACAAGAATATATCATTCCAAACCCAGTGTTCGATAACAAATATACCAAAAGGGATTCCTACAATCTGGCTAACCGAAAAAGCCATTTGAATAAAACCCATAACCCGACCACGCTGGCTTAAAGCAAAGATATCAGCAACTATCGATAGTACGATCGAACCAATAACACCACCAAACACACCTGTAAGTGTACGAGCGACTAGCAATAAATGGTAATCGGTAGAAAAGCCACAGAGGAAAGTACCAATCAGAAAACCAGTATAAAAGAATAGTAAAAACTTCTTGCGATCGAATTTATCGGCAATAGAGGCTGAAAAGAAACCCGAAACACAGGCTCCAAAGGCATACCCTGAAATCAAGAATCCAAACTGAGAGGTATCTATATGCAAATCACGCATCATTGTGTCACCCAATGGAGAAACTACAGCATACCCAAAAACAACAGTAAACTGCAACAGAGTCAGTATACCGATGAGAAAAACTTGATAAGGAGTAAACTTCTGATTCTTTAAAGAGATTGCTTCAGGGTTGGCCATAGCACATTATTTATTATTTAGATAAGCCACAGTCGTTTCATCATTCAAGCAGACCTGAGCTAGATTTATTCTATAAACGGATTTTGGGTTAACTTGTTGATTAAAAGTACAGCTTAGTTTGCTATTAAGAGTCAAATTTTAATCAATGCACCCAGTTGTGTGCAAAAAAAAGAAGGAGTGATTTACTAGTAAATCACTCCTTCTTTTTTGTATTGAAACTATATGATTAATAGTTAGTTTTTTCAACTTCAAAGTATGCTTGTGGATGAAGACAAGCAGGGCATAATGCTGGAGCTGCTTCACCAACGTGAATGTAGCCACAGTTACGGCATTGCCATACAACTTCACCTTCTTTAGCAAATACAGCAGTATTTTCGATATTGCTGATAAATTTACGGTAACGATCTTCGTGTGCTTTCTCAGCAATACTGATCATACGGTACATTTTAGCAATTGCAGGAAAACCTTCTTGTTCAGCAACGTCAGCAAAATGAGGGTAGTCGTGTGACCACTCTTGGTGTTCACCCATTGCAGCTTCGTTTAAGTTTTCTAAAGTAGTGCTAATAACACCAGCTGGGTAAGAAGCAGTAATTTCAACCTCTCCACCTTCCAAAAATTTGAACATTCTTTTAGCGTGCTCTTTCTCTTGATTAGCTGTTTCTGTAAAGATATCAGCAATTTGTTCGTAACCTTCTTTTTTTGCAACACTTGCAAAATAGGTATAACGCATACGAGCTTGAGACTCACCAGCAAAAGATGTCAATAAGTTTTTTTCTGTTTGAGTTCCTTTTACACTTTTAGCCATAATTCTTCTTGTTTAAATTGGTTATAAATAATACTTTTATTAAATAGCCTTACACACAAGCAAACTTATAAAAAACTCTCTAGTAATCCAACAAACTCAAAGATTTGTTTCTCAATTTACTAAGCCCTAGGGCTTATTTATAATCCTTACAAAAAACATTTATCTTCATCTTATTTTATGTAATTTTGCAAAGCAAACACAATCTTCTCATTCATTTAAATTAAATTACAATGTTTGAATTTAAACCCAAATTATTCACTACACTAAAAGACTATTCCAAACAGACATTCTCGGCCGACCTAATGGCGGGTGTAATTGTGGGTATAGTAGCACTTCCTTTAGCGATAGCGTTCGGTATAGCAAGTGGCGTATCTCCAGAGAAGGGGATCATTACAGCGATTATTGCTGGTTTTATTGTCTCCATCTTCGGCGGAAGCAAAGTTCAAATTGGAGGCCCAACGGGAGCATTTATTGTTATTATCTATGGCATTATTCAGGAGTACGGTACCAGTGGGTTAATCGTAGCAACCTTAATGGCTGGGGTGATGTTAATTGCCATGGGAGTCTTTAAACTAGGAACGATCATTAAGTTCATTCCCTATCCTATTATTGTAGGTTTTACAAGTGGTATTGCGGTGACTATTTTCACCACTCAAATTGGGGATGCTCTAGGCCTAAACTTTAACGGTGAAGTTATGCCTGGAGATTTCGTTAGTAAATGGATACTCTATTTTAAGAGCCTCCCAACACTAGACATTTGGAATACACTCATCACCGCTGGTAGCTTGGCTATAATTATAGTAACACCTCGCTTCTCTAAAAAGATTCCTGGTTCACTATTGGCGATAATCATTATGACGGTCCTAGGCTGGCTTTGTAAGGAATACCTAGGAGCAAGTAGTATATCAACAATTGGAGATCGTTACACCATCAATGCGGCACTTCCAGCAATGGAAATTCCAACACTGAGTTGGGCTGCATTTCGAAACTTACTACCCGTAGCAGCAGTTATCGCTATTCTAGGGGCAATAGAGTCTCTACTCTCAGCAACTGTAGCCGATGGAGTAACAGGTGATAAGCACGATTCAAACACTGAACTCATAGCACAAGGTATTGCCAATGTAGTTACTCCTTTGTTTGGTGGTATCCCTGCTACAGGAGCAATAGCTAGAACAATGACCAACATCAATAACGGAGGTAAAACACCAGTTGCAGGGATTATCCATGCTATAGTACTGCTCTTAATACTATTGTTTTTGATGCCCTTAGCTCAGTACATTCCTATGGCCTGCCTTGCTGGAGTGCTGATTATTGTATCCTACAACATGAGTGAGTGGAGAACATTCAAAGCACTACTTAAGAATCCTAAAGCCGATGTCGCAGTTTTACTTGCAACATTCCTACTCACCGTGATTTTCGACCTTGTTGTTGCGATTCAAGTGGGACTATTATTAGCAGCACTACTGTTTATGAAACGTGTAGCCGAAACAACTACAGTGTCGGTAAACAAAGAGAAAATTAAGCTTACCGAAGATTATGGACCCGACTACCAAACAGATGACGATATTAGTATTCCTAAAGATGTAGAGGTTTATGAGATTGAAGGTCCATTTTTCTTTGGAATTGCTAACCGATTCGAGGAGCTTATGATTACACTTAAAGACAAACCGCAGGTTCGCATATTTAGAATGAGAAAGGTACCATTCATTGATTCTACAGGTATTAAGAACCTAAAAACACTATGCTTAACTTCACACAAACAAGGCATAAAAATTGTACTTTCTGGTGTCACACCTTCGGTATATAGAACACTTGAGATGGCTGATTTCAAGGTTGTTGTAGGCGATGAGAACATCTGCCCCAATATCTACGAGGCAATTAAAAGAGCTGAAGATATTATTCAAAGTTCTAAGCAAGAAATTTGAGAATGACTACATACCATTCTTAAATAATAAATCAGGCGATAATTAGTTTTAATTATCGCCTGATTTATTATCGGTTGCATCGATTACATACAAAAAATAGCTGTATCTAAAACTTGGATACAGCTATAAATACATATTACAAGATTAAACTAGGCCTTAAATGCCTCACTAATATCTTTAGCAATTGCAGCGAGCTCTTCTTGCGATAATTTTAATTTAGGATTAGAAAGAATCATATCGGACTCTTTAGTTATAGGGATAAGATGAATATGGGCATGGGGAACTTCAAGTCCCACGACAGCAACACCTACACGCTTACAAGGTATGACCTTCTCGATTGCTTTAGCTACACGTTTTGCGAAAATGTGCATCGCTGCCAATTCATCATCATCTAAATCAAAAACATAATCAACTTCACGCTTGGGTACAACCAAAGTATGCCCTTTGGAAAGCGGGTAGATATCCAAAAAAGCATAGAACTGATCATTCTCAGCTACTCTATAGCTAGGAATATCACCTTTAATAATCTGAGTAAAAATAGTTGCCATTATAAGGTTAATAAGGTTAGGGTTATTAAATTGTTATTTCAACAACTTCTAGGGTAATCATACCTTGAGGAACTTTAATTTCAGAAACATCACCAACTTTCTTACCAAGCAAACCTTGCGCTATGGGTGTGTTCACAGAAATCTTTCCTTTCTTAAGGTCAGCTTCCGACTCAGAGACTATCGTATAAGTCATCTTTGCGTTGTTCTTTACGTTTTTAAGGACAACTGTGTTCAATATTTGAACGGAGTCCGTACTGAGTTTTGACTCATCAATAATACGTGCATCAGCAATAATCATCTTCAGGTTGTTGATTTTCATCTCCAACATACCTTGAGCTTCTTTAGCTGCATCGTACTCCGCATTTTCAGATAAATCGCCTTTATCTCTAGCTTCACCTATTTGACGTGAAATTTCTGGTCGTTGAACTGTTTCCAATTCTCTGAGCTCTTCTACTAATTGGTTGTAACCACTTTCTGACATGTATGCCATATTCAATCCTCCTAAATAATCTAAGTTATACTTATTAAAATAAACAAAAAAGAATTCCAACATAATCAAATGTTGGAACCCTCCATTATATCTTGTTCTGATGTTCTAAAATACTCCTTCTTGAAGTCTTATGCAAAGATAAAGCAATAAATTTATTGAATCAAAGAATTAAAGGAGCTAAAAAGCCCATGATTAAGATTCAATAAAATTAAGACATTATAATAACGGTTTAAGTGCAGCCTCGATATCTGAAAGCTGTTCTCCTCTTGCCACCAATTCGTTATTCCTATTAATTAAGAAATAGGTTGGTACTTTTTTAACATCGTAAGTTGATGCGTATTTTGAGTAAATACCATTTCCGTCTCTGACACATACCCAAGGGAGATTATCAACAGATGTCTTCCAGAAATGTTCATCAGCATCAAGCGATACCTGATAAACCTCTAAACCTTTATCTGCATATTTCTGATAAAGCTCACGAACCGAGAACACGTGAGATGCCGAAACAGGGCTTTGATATACAATAAAGTCAAGCAATACGACTTTACCTTTTAGATCACTCAACTTCTGCACCTTACCATGCAAGTCACGCAATTCAATATCGATAAGGCCAGTATAGCTTATTTTATCTTCAGGAATCTCAATAGACTTCTCTCCTGTTTTGCGTGTGTTTCGCATCCCTTTTATAACAATATTATAGAGGTTTTTTGAACGATCTGCATGGGGATAGTACTCATTCAAACTCGTAGCGACAGAAGCAAAACACCGTAAGTCCTCTTTGCTGTTTAATGGATCAAAAAGCATAAAGCCATTAATCTTAGGAAACAAAGCATAGTAGGCAGCACTTGTATTGGGTGCACTGAAGATATAGTTCTTTTGAATATCATCCTTATAAGTTTCAAATAGCTTTGTGAGATTTTCTTGCAGAACTTTGTTGGATATTTCACCCTTACGCGACTTGTCAAGCAGCGAGTTTACCTGCCCCTGAAGCTCCATCTGTTTTAGGCTAATCTCTTTAATCTTTTGAGCATTTTCTGAACCTTCCACTTCATACTGAGTAGCGAAGTTAGGTAAGCTAGCTGAAAACTTCAAGGTTTCAGTAGAATCAATAGAGAAGTGGATTACCTTATTGTTAATACGTAAACGATAAAACTCAGGTGACTCTGGTTTTAAAGCTTCAAAAGAGAAGGCTCCATTAGAGCTCAGCTTCACTGAATCTAATACTACTAGACCTTGAAGTTGAGAGGCTTCAAGATAGAGAACCTCATCGTTAGCATTGGCAACCTTACCTTCTACATGGAATTTCTCATTGGATGAGCAGGCAGATAAAAGCAACACCAAAGCAAATGTAAACAGTGCTGATATTTTTTTCATAATTTAGTGAGTGTGTACATCAATTTTACAAATATACATCTTTTCATTCTTTTCTATGCGTAATTGAACGGTCAACAAGAATAAAATTTAGAGACTCCAAAATACAATATTTTAACTCATTCACACCATATTAGAATGTTTTATTGTATATCTTTGCATGAATTTGAAGAAAAGAAATAGATAAAACAATTTTTATGATTAACCCAATTGTTAAAACGATCGAGCTAGGTGATGGAAGAACAATCACGCTCGAGACGGGAAAGTTGGCAAAACAGGCAGATGGTGCTGTAATGTTACGCATGGGTAACACCATGATGTTAGCTACTGTTTGTGCCGCTAAAGATGCAGTTCCCGGAACAGATTTTATGCCACTTCAGGTAGAGTATAAAGAAAAATTCTCTGCTTTTGGACGCTTTCCTGGTGGTTTCACAAGAAGAGAAGGTAGAGCCTCTGATTCTGAAATCCTTACTTGCCGCTTAGTTGACCGCGCTCTACGTCCCCTATTCCCAGACGACTACCACGCTGATGTATTTGTAAACATTACGCTTTATTCAGCTGATGGTGTTGATATGCCAGATGCACTTGCTGGACTTGCTGCCTCAGCAGCTTTAGCAGTGTCTGATATACCTTTCAATGGCCCTATCTCTGAAGCACGTGTTGCACGTGTGAATGGAGAGTTTGTGGTTAACCCAACATTCCAACAACTTGAACAAGCCGACATGGACGTTATGGTAGCTGCTACCTATGAAAACATCATGATGGTTGAAGGTGAAATGGATGAGGTTTCAGAAGCCGAATTGTTAGAAGCAATGAAAGTTGCTCACGAAGCAATTAAAGTACATTGCAAAGTTCAAATGGAACTAGCAGAAGCTGTTGGCTCAACTGTAAAACGCACATATTGCCACGAAGAAAACGACGAAGAACTTCGTCAGCTTGTTCACGATGCTTGTTACGACAAAGCATATGCTGTAGCAGCTTCAGGCAACAACAACAAACACGAGAGAGGTGATGCTTTTGAGGCTATTAAAGCTGAATTCAAAGCTCAATACGACGAAGAAAAGCTTTCTGAGAAAGAAGGTTTGATCAATAAATATTACCACGATGTAGAGAAAGAAGCTATGCGTCGTTGTATCTTAGATGAAGGAAAACGTCTTGACGGACGTGAAACAAGCCAAATTCGTCCTATCTGGAGCGAAGTTGATTGTCTTCCTGGACCTCACGGTTCATCTATCTTCACTAGAGGTGAGACTCAAGCACTTTGTACTGTTACATTAGGTACAAAATCGGACGAAAAAATCATCGATGATGTACTTTTCCACGGTAAAGAACGCTTCTTACTTCATTATAACTTCCCTCCATTCTCAACAGGTGACGCAAGAGCACAAAGAGGTGTAGGACGTAGAGAGATTGGTCACGGTAACCTTGCTCACAGAGCACTTAAAGGTATGATCCCTGACAACTACCCATACGTTATTCGTTTGATCTCTGATATCCTTGAATCAAACGGTTCGTCTTCAATGGCAACAGTTTGTGGTGGTACTCTAGCGCTTATGGACACAGGTGTGCCTATTAAGAAGCCAGTATCGGGTATCGCTATGGGATTAATCAAAAACACAGGTGAAGATAAATTTGCTGTACTTTCTGATATTCTTGGAGACGAAGATCACTTAGGTGATATGGACTTCAAGGTAACAGGTACAAAAGATGGTATCACAGCTACTCAAATGGATATTAAAGTAGATGGTTTGTCATTCGACATTCTAGAAGCTGCTTTAAGACAAGCTAGAGAAGGCCGTTTACACATCCTAGGCAAGATGGTCGAAACTATGGATGCTCCTCGTGAGGATCTTAAAGACCACTCTCCACGAATTGAAAGCATCCGAATTCCTAAAGAATTCATTGGTGCAATCATTGGCCCTGGTGGTAAAATCATTCAAAGCATGCAAGAAGAAACTGGCGCTACTATCTCTATCGAAGAAGTTGATGGTGAAGGTCGCGTAGAAATATCTGGTACAAACAAAAAATGTATTGATGACGCAGTTTCTATAATCAAAGGTATTGTATCTGTACCAGAAGTTGGTGAAGTATACAAAGGTAAAATCCGCTCAATCATGCCTTATGGAGCTTTCGTTGAATTCCTTCCAGGAAAAGACGGACTTCTTCATATCTCTGAAATCGCATGGGAAAGACTTGAAAAAGTTGAAGATGCAGGTTTGCACGAGAATGATACGATCGATGTTAAGCTAATTGACGTAGACAAGAAAACTGGTAAGTTTAAACTTTCACGTAAAGTACTTCTAGAGCGTCCAGAAAAGGACTAGTCAACTCAAATTGATATATAAAGATAAAGCCTCACTTTTAGTTAAGTGAGGCTTTATTATTTTGTGATATTGCTTAGGCTATAATACCTAGTCTATTCGTATTCGATAATAGGCAATTCACCAGTCAAAGCACCATAAGCATTAAGTGCCAAAGCCTCCAACTCGTCTTCACCAGGATAAACATGAATAGGTGCGATAAACTCAATCTTGGGGCATAGTCGCTCAATTACATAATCGGAATGTGATAACCCACCCGTAAGCAATATAGCATCAACACGACCATTTAATACTGTTGAAGCACCACCAATGGCTTTGGCTACATTATAGATCATCGCCTCACAGATGAGCTGGGCTTTCTTATCTCCCGCTTCAATCATAAGTTCAATCTCAATCATATCTGTAGAGCCTAAATGGGCTGCCAAGCCTGCTTGTCCAGATATTCTTTTTTTTAGGTCTTCACGGGTATATTGCCCACTAAAACAAAGATCCACAAGCTGACCTGCGGGCAATGTTCCAGCACGTTCAGGAGAAAAAGGACCTTCACCATCGAGTGTATTGTTCACATCGACTACACGGCCCAACTTATGGGTACCGACAGAAATTCCACCTCCCAAATGACAAACAATGAGATTGAGCTCTTCATACTTTCGGCTTTGTTCTTTGGCAAAGCGACGAGCAATAGCCTTTTGATTAAGTGCATGAAAAATAGATATACGAGGTAATAAAGGAGAACCCGAAATTCGAGCCACATCATCCAACTCATCGACCACACCTGGATCAGCAATAAATGCTTTACAGCCGGGAATACTTTGAGCAAGTTCGGATGCTATTAGACATCCCAAATTACAAGCATGAGTCCGCTTTGCATTAATTGTGTCCCGAAGCATTGCCTGGTTTATGGTATATACGCCCCCACAGATTGGTTTTACCAACCCTCCTCTACCAATTACAGCATCAAACTGAAAAGGAATATTATTTTGCTTTAACTCCTCAAGCACTAAGGTTTTTCGAAAATGATATTGGTCTGTAACTCGCTCAAACTTGGCTAGACTAGAGATCTCGTGGGGTATCTTTTTCACTAGAATTGGGGTAGCATCATCGTACACAGCCATCTTTGTTGATGTCGAGCCTGGATTTATTGCTAAAATTCTCATAAAGTTATATTTGATCTAATGAGTCAGGCAAGCTAAAGCTATACTATTGTATTTAGTTTGAGCTGAATCACTACGTGATGTAATAATTATAGGGCAATCTGTACCCATTAACAGACCTGCCATTTCGGCTTGGCCAAATAGAGTTACACTCTTATAGAAGACATTAGCCGACTCAATACTTGCAAAGAGAAGAGCATCCGCCTGCCCATTCAAGGGGGATTCAATTCCTTTTATTGCAGCAGCTTCGGAGCTACATGCTGTAAATAAATCCAATGGCCCATCAAGCACTACCTTACCAAAAGCTCCAGTTTTGGACTCTTGAACAAGTTGCTCGCATTCGAGACTATAGGGGAATTTGGAGTCAACCTTCTCAGTAAAATGTATCAACGCAACACGAGGAACTTCTAGACCAAACTTATGACAAGTATTTACCATATAACCAAGCATTGCCCTTCTTTGTTCAAGCGTTGGGTAGGGAATTACAGCCGCATCCATAAAAAAAAGCAAATGCTCATAAGTCGGTATTTCAGCTAACGAAAGATGAGTCAAAACACGCCCACTGGGTAGCAGGCCTGTATGCTTGTTTAACACCACACGCAGTAGATTATCGGTGTTAATTATTCCCTTCATTAAGATGTCAGCTTTACCCTGATGAATTAGCTCTACAGCCTGCTTAGCTGCCTGATCAGCATCAGATATGTCAATAAACTGTACCGAATCGGGAAATTCGGAGAATATAGGGTACGATTCTACCTCACTTTTTGGACCCACCATGATGACCTCAATAAAACCTTCACGGATGGCAGCTGAAATTGCTTCTTGCGAGTGCGAATCGACACCGCAAATTAGAGCTACCCGTTTTTTTATTTTACTAGCCTTAAGACAATCAACCACCATCTTAAAGTTTTTCATAATATCCATAATTTTAGCTATGTTTTAAACAAATATCTAAAAAATAGACGAATTAACCTTTACGATTACGATATTTCTCTTTGCTATAGTAACTTGCATAGGAGTATCCGAAAATGATACTTTGTAATTTAAGCGATGTAATAGAGGGTTAATCAAGCCCTAAGAACGTTTCACTGAATTAAGCATGAGTCAAATATTACCAACTCCACTACAAGTAGGAGACAAAGTACTAATCATATCCCCGGCAGGTAAAATTGATAAATTACTACTCAAGGGGCTCAAAGATCGTCTTCTAAAGTGGGGGCTATTCCCTATCGTTGGGAAGCATGCTGCAGCCAAATCAAGCTCATTTGCAGGAACAATAAAACAACGATTAGCCGATTTACAATACGGCTTAGACAACTCCCTAATAAAAGCTATATTTTGTAGTAGAGGGGGGTATGGCTGCATACAACTCATAGATAAATTAAACTTTACGAAATTCAAGAAAAGCCCCAAGTGGCTAGTTGGGTTTAGTGATATCACTGTGCTACACTCATTATTCTTAACCCAAGGCTATGCATCCTTACATGCACCTATGGCTAGGCATTTAACGGTTGAGCCCAAAGACGATATAGCTGCTGCACTGATGCAGAAGGTACTATTTGGCAGCCCACTAAACTACCTCTTCAAAGCACATAAACACAATAAAGAAGGAGTTGCTCGAGCAGTTTTAAAAGGTGGAAATCTCTCCATACTTGAGAGCTTGAATAAAACACCGCTTGAAACAACCCCCGAAGGAACTATTTTATACCTAGAGGATGTCAACGTAAGTCCAAACACTGTACAACGCATGTTCTATCAACTTAAGCTTAGCGGAACACTGGAAAAACTCTCGGGTCTAATTATCGGCCAGTTCACCGACAACTTCAGCAGTTCAAATATTAGTAAAGAGGTGTATAAAGCCATATATCCAATCATTAATGAATTATCATGCCCCGTATGTTTTGATTTCCCCATTGGCCATGCAACACAGAACTACCCCTTAATAAATGGAGCAACTGCTGAACTACGAGTAAGCAAGAACACAGTAGAACTGATTTTTGAAGCATAAAATTCATCTATTTGAATGAAATTAAGTAAATTTGAGCATCTTCAAAAATGTAAGTATGAATAAAATAAGTAAAACCTTTATCATAGGACTACTTCCTATGGCACTTCTAGCCTGCGGTAATAGCAACAAGAAAGCCAATAGTGAAGCAGCTGATTCAAATGCTTTAGGGGCAGAAAAAGAGATTCAAGTGGAAATTCCTGCTTTTGATGCCGATAGCGCATACCATTATATTGACAAGCAAGTGAGTTTTGGACCTCGAGTACCAAATACTAAAGCTCATCAAGCTTGTGCCGATTATTTAACATCTCAACTCGAAGCGTTTGGAGCTGTAGTGTTTCGTCAAGATTTCGATGCTATAGCCTACGATGGCACGATTCTCAAATCAAGTAATATCATTGGAGCGTATAATCCCGAATCTAAACGCAGAATAGCGTTATTTGCACATTGGGATACTCGACCTTGGGCAGACAACGATCCAAACCCCAAAAACCACCATAATCCAGTACTTGGAGCCAACGATGGTGGAAGTGGTGTAGGTGTTCTGCTCGAAGTGGCTCGCCAGATCAATATCAAACAACCTGCATTAGGAATAGATATTATCCTTTTTGACGCCGAAGACTACGGCTCACCAACCTTTTACAAAGGAGTGCAACGTGAAGATCATTGGTGTCTAGGCTCACAATATTGGAGTAGAGTGCCACATGTACCCAACTATACAGCTCGTTTCGGAATCTTGCTCGACATGGTCGGTGGTAAAGATGCTACATTCTACCAAGAGGGTTATTCTCTCTACTTTGCGAAGAAACTAACCAAAAAGGTTTGGAATAAAGCCCACCAATTGGGTTACAATAAATATTTCATTGACCAAGAAGGAGGTACCATTGTTGATGACCACCTGTTTGTGAACAAAATCACCAACATAAAGACCATCGATATTATCCCTTACTTCCCTAATAATGAACAATCAAGTTTTGGAGATGTTTGGCATACTGTAAATGACGACATGGAGCATATCAGTAAAGAAACACTCAAAGCAGTAGGGCAAACTGTTCTAGCTGTTATTTATGAAGAAAAATAAAAAGACTATGACAATAGAAGAATTGCAAGAAGAAGTTATAGAAGAATTTAGTGACTTTGACGATTGGATGGATCGCTACCAACTCCTAATCGACCTAGGAAATGATGTTCCACCTTTGGACCCAAAGTATAAGACAGAACAAAACCTTATTCAGGGATGTCAAAGCCGAGTATGGTTACAAGCCGACTTAGTGGACGGTAACATCATTTATCAAGCCGAGAGCGATGCTTTAATCGTAAAGGGAATTGTAGCACTATTAATACGTGTACTCTCGGGACATACCCCCGATGAAATACTTAATGCCAACTTACATTTTATAGATGATATCGGCCTTAAAGAACATTTATCGCCTACCCGCAGCAACGGATTACTTGCTATGGTTAAACAGATGAGAATCTATGCATTGGCCTTCAAAGCAAAACAAGAATCAGCACAATAAAACTAAAAGAGCAATGAATTAAATTTTTCATTGCTCTTTTTGATTATATCAATTCCTCATTTTTTTGTTTGAGATGTCTTGACCGCAGCGACAGTTTTTTTGCTAAAAGAATAAAGACAAGGAGCAAAAATAGAGCAATATAAATGCCCCAAGGATGATTCAGTGAAAACAACTGGTCTTCGATGAAGTCGATATTTTCACCCTTTTCTTGACTCAAGTAAAGTGCAAGAACAAAGTATCCATTATTAAAGATATGAAGTAGGGTTGAAGGTACAATACTTCCCGACTGATAGTAGAGCCAACCAAACACAAGGCCCAACAAGGTCGCACCTAAAATCTGCACAGGCTCACCGTGCAAAGAGCCAAAGACAAGTGATGAAATTAGCACAGCTATAATCGGCTTGGTTTGTTCAGAAATAGCCTCAATCATAACTCGTCTAAAGATAAGCTCTTCAACAATAGGCACAAGAATTACCACACCAAATATTCCAATAAAACCCGAATCCAAAATAAACTTGCTTTTCTGAAGTAAATCTGCTTGAGAATCGACCAGTGCAGATAGCACAAAGCTATTTAAAACTATACCCAAAAAACCTAGAAAAATAAGTCCAATGCAGAAGAGCAAAGGTAAAGATCGGATCCGATCGGGAATTCCACGAATGGGTCTCCAAAAATAGAGGACTATTAAGATAATTATGGAACTAATTAAGGTCGTATACCCCAATAGGATTCCGTTACTCAGCACTACATCAGGTTCGGACCCAAATATAGCCTCATAGCCAACACGAAATAAAACAATGACTATAAACTTAATAGCAACAAACAAAACAAGAGCTAAAATAGCTTTTCCCCAACCTTTCATGTAGCCTAGTATTTTATCCTATAAAGAAATCAATTATCATAACACGACCAAACAAAACAGGCTTATTAGTCAGCCTGAGACAGCTTCTCAACAGCCAAACGATCAATACGAAGTTGCTCTACTAGCGCATCAAGAGATGCAAATTTAACCTCATCACGGAGTCGCTTTTTAAATAATAATGTCATCTGCTGATCGTAAATATCACCTTTAAACCCTAATATATTAACTTCAATACTGCGCATGGCAAAGTCATCTACAGTGGGGCGGTTACCTATATTAAGCATACCCCAGTATAACTTATCGTCCCCATCAAGAATCACTTGAACAGCATAAACACCATCTTTAGGGACAATCTTCTCACTGTGATCGACACGAATATTTGCAGTAGGGAAACCTATTGTACGACCCAGTTGTTTGCCCTTTATTACAGTTCCTCTTAAGCTATAAGAATAACCTAGTATAGGCTCCACAAGCTCAATTTCACCTTGCTGAATATAATTACGAATAAGAGAAGAACTCACATCTACCGAATCGGCAGGCAAAGCTTCAGCCTGAACAATATCTATTCCCAACTCACGCCCATAACGACAATAATCCTCAAAACCTTCAGAGCGGTTATAACCAAAGCGATGATCGTATCCGATGATTAAGACTTTAACATTAAACTTATCAAGCAGAATTTGCTCCATAAATTCCTTAGCCGTAAGTTTTGATAAACCTAGAGTAAACTCCACCAAAAAGCAATAGTCAATTTCAGTATGCCTAAGCAGGTTTAGTTTTTCGTCAATAGGGGCCAGCAAAGGAATTTTTCTTTCAGGAAAAATAACCTGAGTAGGCGAAACAGGAAATGTTAGCAAGGCAGACTTCAACCCTCTTTGTATAGCCACACGCTTAACTTGGTCTATTAAATAGATATGACCACGGTGGACACCATCAAAGAAACCAATACTTGCCACACATGGCTGGGGCAAAACAGTTGATTGATTATCTATAATTAGCATAAATAGTTATTCAATATTAAATAAGAAACTCCAATCCTCGTTGAGTTTGGGTGTATATGTAAGCATCCCAAGTTTTTCAGCAGCATCGGTATTTTCTTTTTTGTCATCTATGAAAAAAGTTTCAGCAGCATCAATATTAGCATCACTCAAAACAAACTCAAAGACACTTTCCTCAGGTTTGCATTTCTGTAAACGAAAAGAGAGGTACTCGTGTTCGAAAAAATCTTCATGGGTAAAGCCTTTGTACCGAAAGAGATTTTCCAATGCCCATTCCCAATGAATCGTATTTGTATTGCTAAGCAGATAAACAATAAGATGTGACCTAAGTTCAAGAAGCAAATCGAGTTTATATTCAGGAATATCAATTAGCATGGCATTCCAAGCAGAATCAATTTGTTGATCGCTGGCTTCACTGAGAATAGGATAAAGCAGACGCAAACGATCTCTAAACTCAATATCACTAATTGCACCACATTCAAATTGGTGGTAAATAGTCATAAAATCGGGGTTAGAGAACATCTCTTCTGCCCCAGAAACCCCTAAGGCTTTAAAATGTTGAACCGTCCTATTCAAATCGGTATTAATCAAAACACCACCTAAGTCAAAAACAACATTACGTATACTACTATTTACCATGCTTACTTTTTATTTTTCAGTCGACCAATAAGTCGTACACCTTCACCAATCCACAAGATTAGCGATGTAATTCCTATGATTTGAAACCATGAAGAGGCAGTTAAAGGTACGCAGCGAAATACTGCACCACCATACTCAACAATAAACCATTGTCCAACTGCTATTAGCAAAGCTACAAATAAAAAGGTACTTGACGAGAGTAAGCCCTTAAATGTTGATGCGGTAGTTCCCAACACCCGCATGTTAAAAAGGTTCCAAAATTGCAAAAAGACAAAGAAAGTAAAGAAGTAAGTCAGGTCATAGGTTGTTAAACCGCCCGGCTGAACCTTAAAGTAATAGAGCATCCCCAATAAAACAATCAAGAAAGATAGACCCACACCAAGAATAACACCAGCCATAGACTTAGTAATGATCAAGTCGGAAGGCTTACGAGGCTTATCCTCCATTACACTTTTACTAGGTGGTATGGAGGCCAAAGCTAAAGCCGCAAAAGTATCCATGATTAAGTTGACCCAAAGCATCTGCGTGATGGTTAAAGGCAATTCGGAACCCGTAAAGCCACCAAACAATACAATCAAGAGAGCTAGCAGGTTTATAGTGAGCTGAAACACAATAAAGCGTTGGATATTTTTGTAAAGCGAACGTCCCCACATAACTGCCGTCCCGATACTATTAAAAGAGTCGTCAAGCAAAGTTATATCACTGGCTTCTTTGGCCACCGCAGTACCTGAGCCCATAGACAGACCCACTTGGGCAAAATTAAGGGCAGGAGCATCGTTAGTCCCATCACCCGTTACAGCAACAACTTTATCGTTTTCTTGAAGTAAACGCACAAGACGTTGTTTATCTGATGGTCGTGCACGCGACATGATTTTCAAATCTAATACAAGTTTACGAGCCTCATCTTCAGATAACTTCTCAAAATCGGGACCTGTTATACTCGCTGAATCAGATGTGTCATCTTTCCATAGACCAATCTGACGACCAATTTCACGGGCGGTCACTAGTGTATCTCCCGTAACCATTTTAATATCAATTCCTGCCGACTGGCAAGCAGCTACTGCTGCAGGCACTTCGGGACGAACAGGGTCCATAATGCCTACATAGGCAAGTAGATCCATATTGCTATAAAGTGATAGGTCTTTAAGGTCTAAGGAAACATTACTGGGAAGCTCCAAAACAGCAAAAGCCAACGTTCGCATGGCCTTCGACTGAAGATCAATAAGCTGCTTTTCAGCCTTTGCTCTGTCTTGAGCATCAATATTACAATAGGCTAAAACTACTTCGGGTGCCCCTTTTATAAAGAGTAAATTCTTGTCGTTTTCACCCTTAGCCAGCGTTGCCATAAACTTTCTTTCGGTCGAGAATGGAAGCTGATCTACTATTTGGTGTGTTGAGCGAAGCTCAGCATAATCTTGCCCCTGCTCTTCGAGCCAATGCAAAAGTGCAACCTCAGTAGGGTTACCAATACCTTGCGAACTACCATCCTCATGTGATAGATATGCAGTTGAGTTAAGTGCCATATTTTTAAACACCAATCTTTTATCCGCTTCAAAATCGGGCATAAAGGTTGATGAAGAGACTCTCATCTTATTCTGGGTTAATGTTCCTGTTTTATCTGTACAAATCGTAGTAATAGCCCCCATCGTTTCGCAAGCATGCATCTTACGCACTAAGTTGTTAGTGCGGAGCATTCGCTTCATGTTAAGCGCCAAACTCAGCGTGACACTCATGGGTAATCCTTCGGGAACAGCCACAACCAATAAGGTCACAGCAACCATAAAGTATTTGAGAATAATCTCAAATACCTTGAGGTATTGATCCCAGCCAATTAAGTTTTGAGTCTGGAAAAAGAAGTAGAGATCGCGAGCCGTAAAGATTACAAACACAGCAGCTGAAATGGTGAAACCAATTTTACCAATCAGCTTAGCAAGCTTAGTAAGTTGTTGTTTTAATGGTGTCTCTATTTCACTTTTTTCGTTGGTGAGTTCTGCCACCCTGCCAATCTCAGTATCATCACCAATCTTATCAACCACAAAAGCACCATGCCCATCAAGCACCATAGTACCTCGCAATACACGATTGGATGGATAAGTAGCCTCCTCTTCAAAATGAGCCTCATCGGTGAACTTGTAGATCAAAAGCTCACCAGTTAGAGACGATTCGTTAATCTGCAAGGAGACAGCCTCTAGCAAATAACCATCGGCAGGAACCTCCTCGCCTTGCTCAAGCAATACCACATCACCAATTACAATATCCTTGCGCTCAACTTGTTGAACACGACCATCACGAACAACCTTAACCAAGACCTCCTCGCCAACAGCGTTAAGGATCTCAAACTTACGGTTGGCATCGTATTCAAAATAGAAACCAATAGTAGTTGCCAATACAACAGCAGCAAGGATACCGATTGTTTCGATATAATCGTTATGGATATAGGATATGATAAGAGAGAAGAAAGCCGCAACAAGAAGAATCTGAATAATTGGATCTTTGAATTTATCCAAATAGAGTTGCCATAAAGAGACTTTTTTAGGGGGAGTTAAGAGATTATTTCCAAACTTTTGTCTATTTTGGTTTACCTCATCCGAGGTTAGACCCTGCTTAAGCAAGTGTTCTGCTTCGTTCATAACTGGCAAATAAAATGTTTTGTGATAGACAAAAATACAATTTATCTTTAGCATAAGAACTATACCTAATCATAATATTAGTATATTTGAATAGGTAAAAACTGCATTTATAAATGTTTTTAATGATATTACTAAATTTCACAGAACATAAATGCCGTTACATTGTTAGAATCAATATAAGTATTACAAATTAATTTGACAGATTATGAAAAAGTACATTTGCGTAGTGTGTGATTATATTTATGATCCAGCTGAAGGCGATCCAGATTCAGGCATCGAGCCAGGAACAGCTTTTGAAGACATTCCAGAAGATTGGGTTTGCCCATTATGTGGAGTTGGAAAAGAAGATTTTGAACCACACGAAGACTAAAACACAAAAAAGCCCTTTATCATACAGATAAAGGGCTTTTTTGTGTAGTAGAGAAATATAACTATGTTTGTTTATATTAATCTCTTATCTCTCAAATCACCACTGGCTTCAACTACATTAACTACATAGTCGCCAAGTTTTTCGCACTCGCCCACTAAGTCCATATAGTAAACTCCCGTCTGGTAATCGTACTCTTTGTTGTTAACATCGAGTATGTTTTGATTCTTTAATTGATTACGGTAGTTGTTAATCTCAGTTTCGATGTTGTACGATTTGTTGATGTCAGCACTTGTATAATGATCGTCTTTCTCAAGAACAATAATCATCTGAGTTATAGCATCGTTAACAAGCTTCATCATGAAATGTATATGCTGGTATTGCTTATCGGTGAACTCAGTACCAGCCTGACGTTTACGATTAATGGTTCTAGACAAATTGTAGCAGCTATCACCAATACTCTCAATCTCAGTCACCTCACGCAACATTGTACGGATTCTAAGCTTACTTTCGGAACTCAATCGACCCTCCGAAACCTGATTCAGGTAATTGGCAATCTCTAGCTCCATGTTGTCGCTAATATTTTCATACTTTTCAATTCGGCTATAGAGTATATTGAAATCCTCGTCTTTTTCGGTATGCAAGAGTTCCCTGACCATACCATACATGCGATGGATTCGCTCAGCAAAAAGATGAATCTCTTTGTGCGCCTGAAGTATAGAAAGTTCTGCTGTCGATAACATACCACCCGTAATAAAGCGTAGTCTTGGCTCGTCTTTGTCGTCCTCTTTGGGGCGAATAAAGAAGCAAACCGTCTTCTCAATAAGTTTCACAAACCAGATTAACACCAAGACATTGCAGATATTGAACATGGTATGGAAGGCCGATAGACGATAAGAAGTCAAAGTCACATTGCTAATAGATGATGAAGTCAAGTGGTCAACCACCCAATCTACAACTCCCATAAATGGATAAAACAGAGCTAACCCCCAAATCACACCAAAAATATTGAATACGAGATGGGCTAAAGCGGCTCGCTTAGCCTGTGTATTGGCAGTAAAAGCGGCAAGATTCGCCGTAATGGTTGTACCAATATTTTCACCTAACACTAGTGCAGCACCAAGCTCAACACTAATCCAACCATTGGTACACATAATCAATGTTATGGCCATTGTGGCCGAAGAAGACTGAACAATTACGGTAAGAATACTACCAATTATTAAGAATAATATAATAGAAAAGAATCCCATGTCTGTATAGCTCTGTACGAACGCTAACATTTCGGGATTCTGTGACAAATCGGGGGAGTTTGTTTTCAAGCTCGTAAGCCCCATAAATAAGAATGAAAAACCAAAAAGAAACTCTCCTACATATTTCTTGTTTCCTTTGTTTGAGAAGATCAGAGGGAGTGCAACAGCCAATATAGGTAATGAGAAAGCACTCATGTCGACACTAAACCCTCCAATAGAAATCAGCCAGGCGGTGACGGTGGTTCCAATATTGGCACCCATAATCACACTAATCGACTCAGTTAAGCTCAGAAGCCCAGCGTTAACGAAACTTACTACCATTACAGTAGTTGCTGATGAAGACTGAATAAGAGCTGTTATCAATACTCCCGTTAACATTCCTGTTACACGGTTGGTTGTCATAGCTGTTAAGATACTTCTCAGTCGATCTCCAGCAAATTTTTGTAACCCTTCACTCATTATCTTCATCCCATATAGGAATAATCCCAGGGAACCAATGAGTTGTAATAAATCCTTAAATGAATAATCCATCTACTATTTCAATTGATGATTTTTGCTATTCAAGCAATATTTCTCTACTTTGGCTTACATAACATCTAAAATCAGAGCATATGAAGCAATTGGTGCAAATATATTGTAAAAATAACAATATCTATAAAGAATTCCCGATAGGTTCTTCACTTTTGGATATTTATAGGGGTTTTAAATTAGATTTCAAGTATCCTGTAGTAAGCGCAAAGGTAAATAACCGAATTGAGGGGCTCAGATATAGGGCTTACAATAATAAGGATATTGACTTCTTAGACGCAACCAACTCATCTGCTATGCGAACCTACGTTCGCTCACTCTCTTTTGTTTTGTATAAAGCTATTACCGAATTATTTCCCGAGGGAAAACTTTTTGTAGAACACCCTGTTTCGAAGGGATATTTCTGCAATATAGAGATTGGTAGAGAGGTTCAGATTGATGATATCGCTTTGATAAAAGCCCGAATGCAGGAAATTATAGATCAGGATCTCCCTTTTTATCGAAAAGAGGTAAGAACCACGGATGCTATTGCACTTTTCGAAGAAGAGGGAATGCACGATAAGGTAAAACTCCTAAAAACTTCGGGAGCAATCTATACCTACTATTACGAACTGGGAGGTACAAAGGATTATTACTATGGAAGTTTACTACCGAGCACAGGTGCATTAAAGGTTTTTGACCTAATCAAATACTACGACGGGGTATTACTAAGAATTCCCAATAGAGATAACCCCTTTGAGATTGCAGAACTTACTAAGCAAGAAAAGATGTTTAGTGTATTCAAAGAATACTTAAGTTGGCAACGTATTATGGGTGTACGCACCGTAGGTGATATGAATATCGCTTCGAAAAACGGACATACCACCGACCTGATAAATGTAGCCGAAGCACTGCAAGAGAAAAAAATAGCTCAGATTGCCGATGAAATTCATTGTAGAGGTAAAAAAGGCAAGCCCGTGCGCGCAGTTTTGATTTCTGGTCCTTCGTCATCAGGTAAGACTACATTTAGCAAGCGACTTTCTATCCAACTTATGACTAACGGTTTAAAGCCAGTAGCCATTTCGCTCGACAATTATTTTGTAGAAAGAGACGAAACCCCAAAAGATGAGAATGGAGATTTCGACTACGAATCTCTATATGCCTTAGACCTTGAGCTGTTCGACCAACATCTTCAAGCCCTAATTAGAGGCGAGAAGGTAGAACTTCCCTCTTTCAATTTCCAAACAGGAAAGAAAGAGTATAAAGGAGATACCCTACAGCTCAAAGAGAACATGATTCTGATTCTTGAGGGAATCCATGCACTTAACCCGAGCTTGACCGAGCATATCAAACGAGAAGACAAATATATGGTTTATGTTTCGGCACTGACTACCATCTCTCTTGACGACCACAACTGGATACCCACCACTGATAATCGTCTGCTTAGACGTATTGTTCGTGATTATAATTACAGAGGCTATTCAGCAGAAGAGACCATATCGAGATGGAAAAGTGTTAGAGCAGGAGAAGATAAATGGATTTTCCCCTACCAAGAGAATGCAGATGCCATGTTTAATTCAGCACTTATCTTCGAATTGGCCGTAATCCGTCGCTATGCTGAACCCATACTTATGTGTGTGCCACAAAGTGACCCTGCCTACTCGGAAGCATATAGGTTGTTGAAGTTCTTGAACTTCTTCTACCCTATCCAAGATAAACAAATCCCCCCTACCTCACTACTTCGTGAGTTCCTAGGAGGAAGTAGCTTCGAATATTAACATCTAGCTAAGCAACTAAAAACGACTTACTCGTTTAGGGTCTCCCACTAGGGAGTCTGTCCTAAACGAGTAAGTCGTTTCATTTATATATTATATTTTTATTATGAAAAAAGAGTGGATCTTCAAATTTAGCATCTATATTTTATTGATAATTGCAAACGTGATTATTTTGTTTTCAGGATTGCAAAATCCTAATTTTGGTCTAACAATAGGTGTCATAATAATAAGTTTGACTTTATTTACAATAGGTCGAATTAAAGAATTGAATTCATGGGATTTATATTTATCGTATATCCTCTGCATTATAGCAATTGTCTTTAATTTGTTTCAATTGGTTTAGAAAGAAAAGACTTCTACCTCAAACGATGATCTTTCTGACAAAAACAGGAATGTAATGATCTCTGTGGGTTATATGTTTTAAGCGGACACCCTTTCATAAAGTGTGTAAGTTAAAACAATCGGCCCAGGTAACAACTTTACCTGGGCCGTTGTTTTATAATAAAAAACTTAGACATGTATGTAAGCAGAAGATTTAATCTGTCGGCTTCCCCTAATTAGAACCATTTATAATTCCAAGAAACTCACACCTACATAAAAAATTCCCGTAACAAATCGATTTTGTTACGGGAATTTAGTTTTATATATAGTAAGCAGTAATGCTTAAATAAAGAGCAAATATGATTATCTCAAGGCTTCTACCTCATCAGTTGTAAGAGGCACATGTTTCATCCCCATACGCATTGAACCATCTTTGGTAATTGCATAATCTTCTTCGTTACGAATACCTCCAAAGTCTTTGTAGGTCTCCAGGAGATCGTAGTTGATGAAGTCAGTAAATTTCTTCTCAGCTTTCCACAAATCAATAAGATTAGGTATAAAGTAGATACCTGGTTCAATTGTTAACACAAAGCCAGGTTCTAACTCACGCGCCAAACGCAAAGATTTACGACCAAACTGTGTACTCTTCTTTTCGCCAGCATAGCCAACAAGCTCTTCGCCAAAGTTCTCCATGTCGTGAACATCAAGCCCCATCATATGACCTAGTCCGTGAGGATAGAACATAGCATGAGCACCCGCTTTGACAGCATCGTAGGTGTCACCTTTCATAAGACCGAGGTCTTTCAATCCATCAACCATTACACGAGCCGAAAGTTCGTAAACCTCATCAAAACGAATACCAGGACGTAAAGCCTTTACAGACTCAACATGCATTCTATTTTGGATGTCGTAAACTTCTTTTTGACGAGTAGTAAACTTTTTAGATACAGGGATTGTCGACGACATATCACCAGCATAACCCATTTCGGTTTCAGCACCAGCATCAATCAAGAATAGATCGCCTGCTTTAACGGTGTTGCCGTGGTAGTGATTATGAAGAGTTTGTCCATCAATCGTTGCAATAGTAGCAAAAGAAAGTTCGTAGTTGTTTCGAGCAACTACTTCGTTCATAGCAGCAACAACCTCGTACTCCTTCATTCCAGGGCGAAGAACCTTCATGGCTGTCATGTGCATATCTGCAGTTACATTACAAGCCTTATGAATTTCGTCTAACTCCTCTTGAGATTTATAAATACGCTGATTGGTTACAGCCTCCATAAACTTGAATGAGGCTTTTTGCTCAGCAGGAACTTGATCAAGTAAATTCATCAGTTTAATCTGATGTTCTGGACGATAAGTTGGGAGATAATTAATTTCTCTTCCTTGACCTTGAGCTTTTTGTAGGTACGCAGCTAGTGCAGCAGTTGGTTCATTGTGCGACACCCCCACACGCTCACTTTTCTCGTGCAAGGTGGGTTGATTACCCATCCACACGATATCATCGATGGTGAGTTCATCACCAAAAATGATCTCTTTATCTTGGTCAACATCAATAATTGCTGATAAACCAGCAAAAGAGAGACCAAAGTAGTAGAGGAAAGTTGAATCTTGACGGTATCTAAAATTATTATCTGCATAGTTTAATGCCAAGGCATCGTTACCTAGAAACAGATAAAGACCAGAGCCAAGGTTTTTCTTAAGCAGAGCCCTACGCTGCACGTATGTTTCTTTGCTAAACATAATTAATTTGATTTACATTCTATCAGGAACTTCAATACCTAAGAGATTCATTCCGTTTTTGATTGTTTTGGCAACATTCTGCGACAACACCAAACGGAACTTCTTCATTTCTTCGTTCTCCTCTCTCAAAATAGAGAAGTCGTGATAAAACTGGTTATATTCTTTGACTAACTCATAGATATAATTAGCAATACCAGAGGGGCTATAATCTTTACCTGCCTGCTCAACAACAGTAGCAAAATCTGCCACTAGCTGAATGAGTCCTCTTTCTTTCTCGCTAATCTCTATTTGAGTATCTAATTCTTCAGGAATTAAAATCCCCGCTTCACCGGCTTTACGCAATACAGACTGAATACGAGCATAGGTATACTGAATAAACGGACCTGTATTACCATTAAAATCGATAGATTCTTGTGGATTGAACGTCATATTTTTGCGAGCATCTACTTTTAGGATAAAGTATTTCAACGCTCCCATACCTACAATACGAGAAATCTCATCTGCTTGGTCAGCCGAAACGTGGTCGAGTTTACCCAACTCTAGAGAGGTTTCTTTAGCTGTGCGAATCATCTCTTCCATAAGATCATCAGCATCAACTACGGTTCCTTCACGAGACTTCATTTTACCTTCAGGAAGTTCAACCATCCCGTAAGAGAAGTGAACAAGACCCTTACCCCATTCGAAACCTAGCTTATCGAGTATTATAGATAACACTTGAAAATGGTAGTTTTGTTCATTACCCACAACATAAATCATCTTATCGATGGGGTAATCAGAAAAACGCATTTTAGCAGTACCTATATCTTGAGTCATATAAACCGAAGTACCATCGGCACGGAGCAGAAGTTTTTGATCAAGCCCTTCGGGGGTTAAGTCAGCCCAAACAGACCCATCTTCCTTTTGGAAAAGAGTGCCTTTGGCCAGTCCCTCTTCAACCTTCTCTTTCCCTTCAAGATAAGTTTCCGATTCGTAATATATTTTATCGAAGTCGACACCCATCTTTTTATAGGTTTCATCGAAGCCTTCGTAAACCCAGCCGTTCATAGCGTTCCACAACTCACGTACCTCAGTGTCGTTAGCCTCCCACTTTATCAACATCTCACGAGCCTCTTTCATCAGTGTAGAATTGCTTTCTGCCTCTTCATCACTCATGCCTTTGTCTTTAAGATCTGCTAATTCAGCCTTATAATGCTTGTCAAAAGCAACATAGTAGTCACCCACAAGGTGATCACCTTTTTTGCCTGAGCTTTGGGGAGTTTCACCGTTGCCATATTTTTGCCAAGCCAACATAGACTTGCAAATGTGGATGCCTCGGTCGTTAACGATATTGGTTTTGACAACCTTATATCCATTGGCTTCCATTATTTTTGATAAAGAATAACCCAAGAGGTTATTTCTCACATGGCCTAGGTGCAAAGGTTTATTGGTGTTGGGTGAAGAGTATTCAACCATAACCAACTTGGCATCATCTCCTGCTGTTTTAATTCCAAAGTTTGGAGTGCTGTGGATTTCGTTGAGTAGCTCTACCCAACTAGGAGTAGCTACAGAAAGGTTTAGAAAACCTTTTATCACATTAAAATCACTAACTAAAGGATTATTAGCTTTTAAGTATTCTCCTAATTCTTGAGCGGTAGCTTCGGGAGATTTCTTTGATAGGCGTAAAAAAGGGAATACAACTACCGTGAGATGCCCTTCAAATTCTTTTTTTGTTTTTTGCAGTTGGATTTGAGCTGCAGGCACATCAGCACCATACAAGGCTTTAATTCCATCGGCTACTGCACAAATAAGTCTCTCTTCTATATTCATGTTTTGCTATTTATTTCTAAAAGCAAAGATACAAAAAAAGGAGATGTACGAACATCTCCTTCTTTATATCTTTTGTAAATACTTCTTATTTAACAGCTTCTGACAACTCAAGACCAGCTTTAAATTTAGCAACTTTCTTTGCAGGAATTTGAATTTGTTTTTGCGTAGACGGATTGATTCCAGTTCTAGCCATACGTTCTGATACTGAAAAAGTACCAAAGCCAATTAGTGAAACTTTATCTCCCGATTTAAGTGTGTCAGAAACAACAGACATAAATGAGTCCAAAGCTTTTTTAGTATCTACTTTGCTCAAGCCAGACTTCTCAGCCATAGCATTAATTAATTCAGCTTTATTCATAGCTATTTTCGTTTAGTGTTTAAAAAATTAAAGAATTATCTTTGTCGCAAATATATACTAACAACCCAAAAATACAAATTTATTCATGTAGTAAACGCCCCGTTATAAGCATTTTAGAGACTTTCTATTTCATTTATAATTAGAGAATGGATTTTATTCGTATTTTTGCCATCTAAAATAATATTTAATTTATTAAACATCATGGCTAATATCGCATTACCAAAAGTGACGAAGAACCTAATTATAATCAATTTACTGTTCTTCTTTGCGACTTATGTAGCAACAACATACGGCTATAACTTAAATGCCTATTTAGGGCTTCATTTCTTTATGAGTGAAGGGTTTAACCCAGCCCAAATATTTACTTACATGTTTATGCATGCTGGCTTTGGACATATATTCTTTAATATGTTTGCGCTATGGATGTTTGGTCGAATCCTAGAAAACTTTTGGGGACCAAAAAAATTCCTTTTCTATTATCTTATCTGTGGACTAGGTGCTGGATTAACCCAAGAGATTGTCCAGTACATTCAGGTGCAATCTATTTTGAGCGATGCTGCTAATGCAGGGTTTGGACTGGACATTATGCACATTAAGACACAGGTTTATAACAGTATGGCCTATACTGTAGGTGCTTCAGGAGCTGTTTATGGAATATTACTTGCCTTTGGCATGTCATTCCCAAACGAGCGCCTATTCATTATTCCATTCCCTTTCCCTATCAAAGCAAAGTACTTTGTAGTGGGCTATGCCTTAATAGAGCTATTCTCGGGTATAGGAAATGTACCTGGTGACAATACTGCACACTTTGCTCACTTGGGAGGAATGATCTTTGGACTTATATTGATACTTTATTGGAAAAAGAATAAAAATGACCGATTTACTTTCAGATCTTAAAACAAAATACCGTAACGGAGGAATAGTTATTCAGTTGATATTTATTAATGTAGGTATATTCATCATTACCTCTTTAATTCAGCTCGTACTCTATCTATTTAATCTAAACACGGGTTTTGTTCCTTATATAACGAGTCTACCTGCAGAATTATCGCAACTAGGCCAAAGACCTTGGAGTTTGATAACCTACATGTTTATGCATAGTGGGATTTTCCACCTCTTCTTCAATATGATAATTCTCTATTGGTTTGGACAATTCTTCCTGAATTTTTTCTCTGCCAAACACCTTAGAGGCCTCTATATCTTTGGAGGCTTAGTGGGAGGGGCATTTTTTATCGCAGCTTTTCACATTTTCCCTATATTTAAATCAAGCTTGGCATATGCTAACTTAATTGGAGCTTCTGCTGCTGTATTGGCCATTATGATTGCCATAGCCTATAAAGCACCCAATCAATCGGTGCGCTTACTTTTGGTGGGCAGCATAAAGCTCAAATACCTAGCACTAATTATCATAGCTATAGATCTACTCACGATTACTTCCGACAACCCTGGTGGTCATATAGCTCACTTAGGAGGTGCTTTTGGAGGCTACTTATTTGCAGCAGGACTCAGCAAAGGATGGGATTTTACACATTGGATAAATATAATACTCGATATTCCACTTAACCTATACACAGGCTATAAAAAACAGGTGGAAAGAAGAAAGCAAAAGCTTAAAGTAGTCAAAAATAAGAATTACAGTAAGCGAGCAGCAGACTACAATTACAACACAAGCAAGAAAGCGTCATCACAAGAGATTGATCTCATACTTGACAAGATAAAAGAGAGTGGTTATGCCAACTTAACAGAAGAAGAAAAGAAGAAACTATTTGATGCAGGTAAATAAATTAATCGGATTATGAAAATGATAACCAATATGCTCTCAGGAGTCTTCACAGCAGTTAGTCTTGTGATTTCTACCCTATTGATTCTTGCAGCATACAGTTCATATTTAAGTCCTGACCAATTCCCTATCCTTACAAACTTTGGATTAGGATTTCCTGTTGTTTTACTCATCCAAATAGGACTCACCATACTCTTCAAGATTTTCAAGCTTAATGCATTTAAGTTTAGCCTTATTGCCTTACTTATTGTAAGCCCTCAAATCTATAAGTATTCTCCAGTTAGCTTTTTTAATTCCAATCCGCCTAAGCAGGCTTTTAAGCTATTATCCTACAACGTAATGGGGTTCGCTGGGTTAGAAAAAAATAAAAATGGTAAGAACTCCATATTAGAATATCTACAAAACAGTAAAGCCGATATTATTTGCCTACAAGAGTATAGTGAATCCACTAATAATAAGTATATTACCAGAAAGGATATTTTAGCGGCACTTAAAAAGTATCCCTACTTCAAAATACATGCTATCGGCGAGAAGGGTTCGAATAACAAACTTGCTATATTTTCTAAATTTCCCATCCTAAGCAGTGAGCCGATTACGTATAAAAGTAGTTATAATGGGTCAGTAGCATATATACTTACGATTCATGACGACAAATATTTTTTAATAAATAACCACCTAGAGTCTAATAAAATGACCAAAACCGACAAAGTGGCTTACAAAAAGATATTAAATTTAGAAAACTCTAAAGATAAATTATTAGCTGATTCTAAAGGGCTGGCCCATAAAATAATAGAAGCTTCTCAATTGAGAAAGAAACAAGTAGAAATAGTAGATCATTATATTGAAAATTCAAACTACGCCAACATCATAGTTTGTGGTGATTTTAATGATTCTCCACTGAGCTACACCAACCGTTTACTAGAAAAAAGGCTAACAAATGCATTTATACAGGCTGGGTTCGGATTGGGTATTTCTTATAATCAGAATAAATTCTATTTTAGAATAGACAATATATTAATAAGCAAAAATTTAAAGGCATATCACTGTGAAGTAGATCAGTCTATAAAAACTTCCGATCACTATCCAATATGGTGCTCTATTGCCAAAAAGTAGCAATAATTTACGTGACTCATTAATTTTATGAAAAAAACTGTTTTAATTTTAGCCGCTAGCTGTATGATGTATTCATGCTCTACTACTCCTAAAGTAAGTGATAACCCTCTACTTTCTGAGTTTACGACCGAATTTGGTGCTCCTCCATTCCAGGATATTAAGCTTGAGCACTACAAACCTGCTTTTGAACAAGGTTTCAACGAACAAAACGAACTTATCGAAGCGATCACAAAAAATGCTGAAGCACCAACATTTGAAAATGTTATTGTGGCCTTAGACAATAGTTCGCCAACACTTGACCGTGTTAGTGGAGTCTTTTTCAATCTAACGAGTGCAGAGAGTACTCCAGAGCTTCAAGCACTTTCTGGAGAAATGATGCCAATCCTAACAGGACATGGTGACAATATCTACCTGAATGCTGAGCTTTTTGATAAGGTGAATCAAGTTTACCAAAATAGAGAAGCCCTTAATTTGACAACTGAGCAAAACCGTTTGCTTGAAAAAACTTATATGGGTTTTGTGCGCTCGGGTGCTAACTTAGATGCTCAACAAAAAGAGAGATTAAAGGAAATCAATAAAGAACTGGCAAGCCTTGGTTTGAAGTTTGGAAACAACCTTTTGGGTGAAGACAACAGCTACAAACTATTTATTGAAAATGAAGAAGACCTAGCAGGGCTTCCACAATCATTTATCGAAGGTGCAGCAGAAGAAGCAAAAGCTGCAGGTCAAGAAGGAAAATGGTTGGTTACATTACACAACTCTAGCCGACTACCTTTCCTGCAATATGCTGCAAACAGAGACCTACGAGAAGAACTCTTCACAGCGTATATCAACCGTGGTAACAATGACAACGAGTTCAACAACAAACAAATCATTACAGATATTGTAAAGTTGCGTTTAGAGAAAGCCAATCTGTTAGGTTACGATTCGTTCTCTAACTTCGTATTGGATCGCAATATGGCTAAAGACTCAAAAACGGTTATGGACTTCTTAAACAACCTTTGGGGATATGCCCTTCCTAATGCCAAGGCTGAAGCTAAAGAGCTTCAAGTTATGATGGACAAAGAAGGTAAGAACCAAAAGCTAGAAGCTTGGGATTGGTGGTACTACACTACAAAGCTAAGAGAAGCTAAATTTGATTTAAATGAAGACGATATTAAACCTTACTTCAAACTCGAAAACGTACGTGATGGTGCCTTCGATGTAGCAAGTAAGCTTTATGGTATCACTTTCACGAAACTTAACAATATCCCTGTCTACCACAGTGATGTAGAGGTTTTTGAGGTGAAAGACCTAGAGAATAATCATATCGGTCTATTTTATGTGGATTACTTCCCACGTCCAGGAAAACGAGGTGGTGCATGGATGAGCTCTTATAGAGATCAAAAGGGTGATATCCGCCCACTAGTATGCAATGTAGGTAGCTTTACAAAACCAACAGCAACAACGCCTTCATTACTAACAATTGATGAGGTTGAAACCCTATTCCACGAATTGGGTCATGGTTTGCATGGTCTTTTGACCAATTGCAACTATGCTGGTGTATCTGGAACAAGTGTATCACGAGATTTTGTAGAATTACCATCACAAATCAATGAGCACTGGGCTTTTGAACCAGAAGTTCTTAAATCATACGCTAAACACTACCAAACAGGTGAGATTATTCCTGATGAGTTAATCGAGAAAATCCAAAAGCAATCAACCTTCAACGAGGGCTTTAGAACTACAGAGCTTTTAGCTGCTTCAATTTTGGATATGAACTTACACAACCTAACTGAGATTGATCCAAACTTAGATGTTGTAGAGTTCGAAAACCAAGCAATGAAAGATTTAGGTTTAATTTCTCAAATTCCCCCAAGATACAGAACCACTTACTTTAACCATATTGTAGGTGGATATGCAGCAGGGTATTATAGCTACCTATGGGCCAACGTACTTGACTCTGATGCTTTTGAAGCATTCAAAGAAAACGGAATTTTCGATGCTGAAACAGCTAACAAGTTTAAAACTTATATCCTTGAAAAAGGGGATAGTGAAGATCCAATGACACTCTATGTGAAATTTAGAGGAGCAGAACCAAAGCTTGAGCCAATGCTTAAGAATAGAGGTTTATTGAAATAAATCTTAAGTCGTTCAATATTAAATTTGAACTAAAACAGACTGTAAATAATACGAAGACTTTTAGACTTAAACTCTGAAAGTCTTCGTTGTTTTATAAAAGTACTCACCACGTTCTTTTTTAACCAACAAACTCTACATGGAAATGATATAGAATCAAGT